>JAEEGG010000894.1_pt1:0-82500 | contig 85877 bp, 65 predicted proteins | sample 9134161 | NCBI WGS metagenome assembly JAEEGG01 (sample SAMN16246543, study PRJNA631951) | gut metagenome | biome: gut microbiome; feature: rumen; material: CR-attached | host: Bos | place: Iran: Karaj | collected 2018-10
CCAAAGCACAGCGTAAGTTATCACGCATGCAAGGCTCCAAGAAGAATGAAGCCAAATCCAAAAACTACCTCAAGCAGCTGCGTAAGGTCAATAAGATCCATAGACATATATCAAATCAGAGACTTGATAACCTGCATAAGATATCTGCTGAGATAGCCAATCAGTATGATGTTGTATGTGTAGAATCTCTGAATATGAGGTCTATGTCTAATAAAGGTTTTGGTAACGGTAAGGCTACTCTTGATAACGGATACGGTATGTTCCTAAACATGCTTGAATACAAACTGGCCGATAGAAATAAATACCTTATCAGGGTAGATAAGTGGTTCCCGTCGTCACAGATCTGTCATTGCTGTGGAACGTTGCATCCTGAGATGAAAAATCTTGCTATCCGTACAATGAAATGTGATTGTGGTCTTACAATCAGCCGTGACCGGAACGCAGCTATCAATATCCTACGTGAAGGACTCCGCATACTAAACGAATCTTTCGAAATAGCCTAAAGATAAATATTCAGTAGGGCAGGAACTGTCCTAACTTATACGCCTGTGGACACTGTGTAAGACGCTGAGTTATGTATATCGTAGCCAACGCAGTAGTGGTTGAAGCAGGAAGCTCGGTTACTTGTAGCCGAGTAGTTCACGAAGATTCAAACAGATAAGACGGGATTCTGATCGAAAAAGGAGAAGATATGGCTAAAGTTACGGATAAGATCATCATCAACGGAAAAACCGTAAAAAACAGGCTTACAATGGCTCCGACAGTCAAATTTGATTTTGCCGGACCGGACGGAATGGTTACCGAAAAGCATATATCGCATTATACGGAAAGAGCTGAGGGCGGTACCGGGCTTATATGCGTGGAAGCTACGGCGGTCACTCCTGACGGCAGATTTGCACCGAATCATCTGGGGTTATGGGAAGATGCCCAGACAGAAGGCCACAAAAGGATAGTGGATGCCTGTCATAAAAATGATGTAGTGGTATTAATACAGCTGAATCATACAGGTATTACCGCCAATCCCATGTTCGGTACCATAATCGGCCCGTCCGCGGTACCGACCAGAAGCGGGGAATTATCAAAAGAAATGAGTAAGGAGGAGATACGGTCTATGCAGGAGAGCTTCGTTTCGGCAGCTTTAAGGGCTAAAGAAGCGGGCTACGACGGGATACAGCTGCACGGATGTCACGGATATCTTATCAATCAGTTCATTTCTCCGAAGACTAATCTCAGGACTGACGAATATGGAGAGAACAAGGCATTGTTTGCCAAAGAGATAATACAGGAAGTACGTGAAAGGTGCGGTAAGGAATTTATCATATCCGTGAGGACTCCGGGTGCCGAACCTGATGTACAGCATGCTATAAATATTGCTAAGGAATATGTAAGTGCCGGCTGCGATTATCTGCAGGTATCACATGGAATTGACAGCTTCGGTGTCAGTTTAAAAGCAGAGAGTGAGCCGTACAGTGACCTGTGTGCGCTAGGTGTAAATTTCCATCCGGAATTTAAAGGAACGGTACCGGTATCCTGTGTGGGCGGCCTGATGACCCCCGAGCTTATAAAATATATTATAGAAAACGACCTGGCCGATACGGTCGATCTGGCACGTTCCGTTCTGGCAGATCCGCAGTTCCCAAATGCAGTACTTACCGGTTCGGATTACACTAAGTGCTATGAGTGCAGGCGCTGCCAGTACGGGCCCATGACAGATCATAAATGCCCGGCTGATATGTTGAGACATAAGACAAAGTAATTAAGAATGAAAACAGACAGATTAAATGACTTAAGAAAAGGCAGGGAACTGAACCGAAGGGAACAGATATCCTTAGTGCTGATGCTGAGCTTTCCTGCCATTATGTCCATGATATCGACCATAATCATGGAGTATATAGATGCTTCCATGGTCGGAAGCCTTGGCTCTGACCGCTCGGCAGCCATAGGAGTGGTATCCACTACCACATGGCTGGTGTCCGGACTGTGCTCGAGCGTCGGTACCGGATTTACAGTCGGACTGGCACACCGGATAGGTGCGGGCGAGGATGCGGAAGCGCGAAAATATGTTAAGACCGGATTCCTGGCAGTATTATTGTTTTCAGGGGTACTGCTGGTCATATCGGTATTGATACACAGACTGCTCCCGGTATGGATGGGAGCTGAGGAGAAGATACTTGATGATGCTTCCGATTACTTCCTGATATTCGGACTTTCCCTGCCGCTGATGCAGATCACTCATACCGGTGCGGGAATGCTGGAATGCAGCGGCAACATGAAGCTGCCGGCGCTCCTTAATGTCGCGATGTGTGTCCTTGATGTAGCTTTTAATGCGTTCTTTATATATGAAGCAGGGCTCGGAGTTAAGGGTGCAGCATTGGGAACTTTTTGTGCTCATGCGGTAGGTGCCATAGGTATACTTTTTTCGGTGCTTATCTTTTCAAAGAAGCTGCATTTGCGTAAAGGTGAGCACGGATTGTTAAGCAGGGATAAGCTTAACGGGGCGATAAGGCTGTCGGTCCCTGTAATGGTGAGCTCCCTCATCATGGGATTTGCATACGTACTGTCGACGAAGATAGTATCCCCTCTGGGGAATATTGCGATCACTGCCAATTCTTTTGCGATCACTGCCGAGAGTCTGTGCTATATGCCGGGATACGGTATCTCGCATGCTGCGGTGACGCTGGTCGGGCAGATGAAGGGCGCCGGGAATAAAAAGCTGGAAAAAGATTTTGCATATATGACGGTGATCACGGGCATGGTATTTATGGCGCTTTCAGCGGTGCTTCTTTATATATTTGCTCCCGAAATGATCGGTATAATGACTGAAGAGGCAGAGGTGAGAGAACTTGGCACAAGGATCCTCCGTATAGAAGCCTTTGCGGAGCCGATGTTCGGTGCTTCGATCGTAGCCGAGGGTGTGTTCAGAGGCATGGGGAAGACCAGGATCCCCACGGTGCTCAACCTTATCAGTATGTGGTGTGTGAGACTGCCCGCTTCATATTTTGCAGCCGAAAAGTTCGGTCTTGTGGGCGTATGGTATGTAATGTGCTTTGAACTTTGTTTCAGAGGTATTATATTCCTGGTATCGATGTGGAAAGCGTATAGGAGAAAAACATGATTTTACGGATCATCCTTTATATAATGGGACGGTTCTCTTTTCACGATTCAGGGACGGGACTCTGATCGAAAAATGGAGGTTTTATGATAAAGATACCTGAAGAGAAAAAGATACGAGTTATTATAGATACGGATGCGGCATGTGAGGCCGACGATCCGTTTGCGATAGTGCAGGCATTACTCAGTCCCAAGCTGATAGTTAAAGGAATCCTGGCGGAGCATTTTAATGAGAAAGGCTCTGTAGAGCGGAGCTATGAGGAGATAAAGACCATACTTTCTGCCATGAAGATGGATGTGCCCGTGTATATGGGTGAAGAGGGGGCCCTGGAAGCTTTGGATCCTGACTTACGCTCACAGGGAGAAAGAGAAGATGTCAAGTATTCCGAGGCAGTGGAGTTCATAGCAGAGGAGGCACTCCGTCCCGATGAAAAGCCCCTCTACATCCTGTGTCAGGGAGCCATAACCAACGTTGCGGCAGCATTCAGGAAATATCCTGAGATAATAAATAAGGTTACAGTCATCTGGATCGGTACCCACGGCATAGAGGAAAAGCCGGCTCCTTTCAGGGAGTTTAATGCGGGTAATGACATAGTGGCGGCAAATGAGGTACTGGAAAGCGGCACTGACCTGTGGCTGATACCTTCCGATGTGTATACGACCATACTTGTAGGGCTGGCCGAGCTTAAGCTGAAAGTCCTCCCCTGCGGAGAGATAGGAAAGCATCTGTATGAGAATATGATCAACTATAACCTGTCACCTTCTGCAGGCTGGACGCAGGGAGAGAGCTGGTCGTTAGGCGATTCGCCGGCTATAGCGGCAGCGATAAATCCGGGACTGGGCCGATACGTATATGCTCCCGCACCGCATGTAAACGAGGATACTTCTTCGACGTCAAGGCCCGGCAACCCCGTGATAAGGGTGTATAAGGACGTGGATTCCAGGTATATCCTTGAGGACTTTTTCGCCAAATTAAAACTTTTTGCCGGCTGATAAATTTGGTACTAAAGTAATTTGTCAGTTAAGCCGATATAGTAATTAGAAAACAGAATGATAAGAGCAAACCATCTGAAAAGGTGGGGCGCAAAGCTATAAGGGACTAAAGGGATACTTGGTATTCCAATGTCAGCCAGTTGCCGTTCGTAAAGTAAGAATTAAGAACATTGCAGACTGTCCCTGCAATGTTTTTTTGTTTAGGGGGTGAGAGAGTTGAAAGGTTATCTGACATTGGCCGAGGCGGCTGAAAAATGGAATGTGACTTCGCGATTGCTGAGTCTGTACTGCAACACCGGCAGGATCGAAGGCGCAGAGAGAGCCGGAAAGATATGGCTCATACCTGAGGATGCCGTAAAACCTGCGGACAAACGGGTTTCGTCCGGAAAGTATATCGGCTGGAGAGAGAAGTTCAAGAAAACTGAAAACGAAAAGAAAGTAATGTAAAAGCATCCAAAAGGGTGCTTTTATTATGCTCAAAATTGACAGATATGTTGGCAACATAAGACATGGAAATTGCAATTCTTTTATGATATAGTTACAACGTGAAAATAGGCTGACCAAACAGGAGGTTAACGATGGCAAATCTGATCATGCGTTTTCCGGGAGGAAAACCCAAGGCACTGACATTAAGCTATGATGACGGAGTGGAGCAGGACGAGAAGCTCATCGAAATAGCTGAAAAATACGGTATAAAAGGAACTTTTAACATCAACAGCGGATGCTTCCCTGACGATGATGTGGTATATGCTCCGGGGACCATACACAGGAGGATGCCGTTATCGAGGCTTAAGGCAGCATATGCAAAAAGCAGCTGGGAGATCGCGGCGCATGCATATACTCATGCCGCACTCGTGGGACTTCCCGGTAATGTGGCTACCGATGAAGTGCTCCATGACAGGATGAAGCTGGAGGAGCTGTTCGGAAAAGTGATAAGGGGCTTTGCATACCCTTACGGAGCATTCGATGACAAGAGCGTGGAGATACTTAAAAACTGCGGTATCTGCTATGCGAGAACTGTCATTTCCACAAGGGACTTCCGTATCCCTCAGGACTGGCTGAGACTGCCCGCGACATGCCATCACAACGATCCCGAGCTTATGAACCTCGCCGAGAGATTCATAAGTATTAAGAACAGCTGGTCACCGATGCTTTTCTACCTGTGGGGACACAGCTATGAGTTTGAGCAGTTTGACAACTGGGGCGTGATAGAGAAGTTCGCCGAAAAAGTAAGCGGAAAAGAAGATATATGGTATGCGGCCAATATCGAGATATATGATTACTGCCATGCATTCCGTGAGCTTATATTTAATACAGCAATGACAGAGTGCATCAATCCTACCTCGACCGATGTATGGTTCACATATGGGGAGAAGGACGTACATGTACCTGCCGGCGGGGCTGTAAAATTCTAAAGGGCAAAAACTTTTAAAAATGTAATCAATCAGAGAACCGTCCCTGTGATTGATATTTCAAGATTTTTATGGTATAGTAAAATAGAACAGGTATTAGATAAATTAGTAACGGAACAGTAATATGGTTAAAGAAACAAAACGTGTCAATTACATAGATAACCTGCGGTGGATCACGGTCTCGCTCCTCGTGCTGTATCATGCGGCAATGGCGTATAATACATGGGGAGAGGCCAATTATATCTTTTTTGAAGAGGTAAAGCTTTTAGCTGCCATAGTGGTGCTGATAAGTCCGTGGTTTATGCCGTTCATGTTCATGCTCGCAGGAATATCCTCCGCATATTCCTTAAAGAAAAGAGGCTATAAGGCTTTTATCCTTGAAAGGTTTAAAAGGCTCGGGATCCCGTTTGTATTCGGAATGCTTGTCATCAACCCGATATTAAGCTACATAGCCGATGTATATCACAACGGATATACAGGCGGATTCATTAAGCACTACGGGGTGTTCTTTACAAAATATACGGACCTTACCGGTTATGACGGAGGGTTCACACTCGGACACTTCTGGTTCGTCGCTGTACTTATCGTTATTTCTCTTTTATCGTGTCTCATAATAAAGCTTGCGGACATCTTTAAAAAGAAATACGTAAAAAACATAAGAAGATTTAAGATCATTGGCGGTGTGCTGCTGGCAGCCGCAGCCATAGGTACATTTGAGGTATACGCTTTCGGAAAAAGGATCGTAACATATCTGGCAGTGTATCTGCTCGGGTATTACTTCTTTAAGGACAGGGAGTTTGTAAAGAAGATCGCGGTATACAAGTGGCCGCTTACGGCAGCGTTTGTTGCTCTGTCGGCAGCCAATACCGTCATATATATTTTTATAGGCGGAAACGAGACACTTAACACCATATGCATGTACGGAGCTTTCATATCCGGTATGCTGGCGCTCATTTCCATCGGGCACGATCATCTGGATTTTACCGGGACTTTTTCCCGGTTCAACTCCAGGATATCGTATGTATACTACATTATACATTATCCGATCGTGGTGCTGTGCCAGTACCACTTTGATATGGTAAATCTCGGGCATATCATTAATTTCTTTCTCACACTTGCGATCGCATATCCTTTTACGGATCTGTGGTGCTGGGTGATCGATAAGACAAAGTATTTCCGGATATTATTCGGTTTAAAGGGTAAGAAATAATCAATCCATGGTGTTATTGACTTTAAGATAGAGAGGTGACAGGGTGAAGAGCAGGGGCTTGATAGACAAAACGTTACATTTTCTTGTGCATAACAGTTTTCTGTTTACGGTTATTGTTATGGGTCTGGTCCATGCTACCCTTTTGCTCATAATGCTGATAGCAGGTGTAATGCCTTTGGTATATCTGAATGCGGTCAGTGTCATAGTATATCTGTTCTGTACGGTACTAAGTAAATTCGGACATATCATGCCCGTGTATATCAGTATACTTTTAGAGGTAAGCATTTACTCGGTTGCCGCCACTTATTTTCTAGGCTGGCACAGCGGGACATACTGCTTTATCTGCTCCATCATCCCGATCATCATCTATTTCGGAAGCTTTCTGTTCAAGCCGGAAAAAAGATGGATCATTGCCCTGATCTATACGGGCAATTTTGCACTTTATATCTTTTTGTATTTCAGGTTTCATGATGAGATGCCGGTATATGAACTGTCACATGCAACGGGTTCGGTACTGATGATCTTTTCGTCGTTTGTAGCTGTATTTTCGATCATCTTTTACAACACGATATATATCTATACAAGCGAGTCTGAAAGAAACAATCTTGAGAAGAAAAATGTGCAGCTCTCGGATGACGCGCATAAGGATGCACTGACGGACCTGCTTAACAGACGAGGGTTTCTGCCTGTGATGGAAGCGCTCATGAAGGATGAAAGGACCAGGAATTTCTGTGTGGCATTCTGCGATATAGATAATTTTAAGCGTGTGAACGATTCATTCGGACATGACGGCGGTGATGAGGTACTGCGCCATATTACCAAGATCTTAAGAAATGAGATGCAGGGCTGCGATATCTGCAGATGGGGCGGCGAGGAGATGGTCATCCTTATGAGGGACTATGATTTTGCCGTTGCCAAAGAAAAGATGGAATATATAAGAAAACTCGTCGAGACTAACCCGACGGTATTCTATAACAAACGTATACCCGTGACCATTACCATCGGCTTAGAGGAGAACAAGGATATCTACAATAATCCCGAAGAGCTCATCAAGGTTGCAGATGAACGCATGTATTATGGTAAGGAACACGGGAAAAATATAGTGATCTCCAAGTAGGGTATAAGGCCTGATGCGGAGTGTGCCGTGTATTGAAAGTAAGGAAGTAATAGGAAGTAATATGAAAAAAAAGGGAATTCTGAATAAAAATCTGTTTTTGTACTGTGGATTGGAGAAAGAACAGTTTGACAATATTTTTGACAAGATCATGGACAGAAATGTCAAGCTGGTATTTAAATGTAATATTGTGATCATCGTACTCGGTCTGTTCTTTTTCCTGTTGAATCTCCTTCTTAAAACCGAAAATCTGGCAGCGTACTGGGTATTGATCATCGGCGGTATCGCACTGTATCTGTATAAAATACTGATGAAAAAGATGAAGGGTATCCATGCATTTATATACTGCTATGCTCTTTTGGCGACGGTACTTATATTCGGCATGATCCTAAGCATACAGCCGACGACCATAAATATGCCTTCTACGAGCTTTATCGCCTTTCTGGCATTTCTTCCCCTGATAGTAAACGACAAACCGACCAGGATGGGTTTACTTATATTTCTTGCGGCATTGGCTTATTTTCTTATAAGCGTGAACTTAAAATCCGGTGTCGTATTTAAGGCGGATGTCATGAATACCGGGACGTTTGCGGTATTGGGATTTGTCCTTTATATAAGCATCTCCAACAGAAGCGTCAAAGAGATATTCTACTGGCAGCAGGCGGCAGAGAACGAGCGTATCAGGGAAGAGGCACATGTGGCAGAGCAGGCGAGCAGAGCCAAGAGCAACTTTCTTGCCAATATGTCCCACGAGATAAGAACGCCGATGAATGCCATCATCGGCTTGGATGAGATGATCCTAAGAGAGTCGGAAGAGGAGAATACCAAGAGGTACGCTTCGGATATCAAGAGTGCCGGCAATACGCTTATGTCCATCATCAACGATATCCTCGACTTAAGCAAGATCGAGTCCGGAAAAATGGAGCTGGTACCCGTCAACTATGAGGTATCTTCCGTTATCAACGATATCGTAAACATGACGGAAAAGAAGGCCGAAGATAAGAGCCTGAAGTTTACAATGGATGTCGAAGAGGATATCCCTTCTGTACTTAACGGTGATGAGATCCGAATCCGCCAGATACTTCTGAACATAGTAAACAATGCCGTAAAGTACACCGAAAAGGGCAGTATAGATGTGGATATATCCTTTGACAGGGACACATCCACGCTGATAGCAACCGTAAAGGACACCGGTATCGGTATCAAACCCGAGGATAAGGAGAGATTGTTTGACTCATTCCGGCGTCTTGATGCCACACGTAACAGGAATATCGAGGGTACCGGATTGGGACTTAATATCTCGAGACAGCTCGCCGGGATGATGGGCGGCGGCATAGAGGTGGAGAGTGAGTACGGAAAAGGCTCCGTATTTACCGTAAAGGTAGTGCAGAAGGTGGCTGACGACACTCCCATGGGCGATTATACGAAGCGCCTCGAGAAAGCAAGACAGGGAGAAAAAGAATACAAAGGCAAGCTCTTTGCACCCAATACCAGGATACTTGTGGTAGACGACAATGAGATGAACATCAAGGTAGTAAGATTCCTGCTGAAGAATACTGCGATCGACATCAGATCCGCATTATCCGGAGCAGAGTGCATAGAAATGCTTAAATCCGAGCAGTATGATGTCATACTGCTCGACCAGATGATGCCCGGCATGTCCGGTATAGAGACCTTAAAAGCGATAAGAGAACAGCAGATAGCCGACGGGGTACCTGTTATAGCTCTTACCGCGGATGCGATAGCCGGTGCTAAGGAGATGTATATTGAACAGGGATTTACGGATTATCTGTCAAAACCCATCATATATGAGGAACTTGAAAAGACACTCATAAAATATCTTCCGGCGGCCTTAAGACCGGTAAAACCGGAAGATGAAGGGTAAAAGTATTATTTTACGATATCCTTGTACATTTCAGGTCTTCTGTCGCGGAAAAGTCCCCAGGAGAGCCTGTTTTCGGCGATCACGTCGAGATCGAAGCTTTGGATAAGGATCTCTTCCCGATCTCTGGATGCACTTTTTACTATTTCACCGGTTTCATCGGTTATAAATGAAGAACCGTAAAAGATGAGAGAGGATTTCAGTCCCGCATTTTCTTCGCAGGGCTCGACATCCTCTTTTCCTATTCTGTTGGCTGCTACCACGGGGACCAGGTTGGATGCGGAATGACCCTGCATGCATCTTCTCCAATGCGGCATGCTGTCGGTCTCAAGTATGGGCTCGGAGCCGATGGCGGTAGGGTAGAAGATGATCTCGGCACCTTTTAACGCCAGGACTCTTGCAGTCTCCGGGAACCACTGGTCCCAGCATATGCCGGCACCCAGTCTTCCGTATTTCGTATCAAATACCATAAAGCCCGTATTTCCGGGAGTGAAATAAAACTTTTCCTGATAAAAATGATCGTCCGGGATATGGGTTTTTCTGTATACACCGAGGAGCGTGCCGTCGGCATCTATCCATGCAAGAGAGTTATAAAGGACATTCCCGTCCTTTTCGTAAAAGCTTACGGGAAGTACTACGCTGAGCTCTTTGGCAAGCTTCTGTGCTGCCTTTACCGCAGGGTTTTCATCTACGGGCAGGGCGTAGCCGTAGAAATCATAGCGTCTCTGCTGGCAGAAGTATTCTCTTTCGAAAAGCTCGGGCAGGAGTATCACCTGCGCACCCTTTGATGCTGCCTCACGGACCATCTTTTCGGCTTTATCGATATTTTCTTCAACAATTTTGCTGCACTGCATCTGTATGGCAGCTACTGTTATATTTCTCATGCTGTTTTCCTTTCTCGATCAGAGGGACGGTTCTCCCGCCGGGATCTGCTGGGTGATACAATGGATATTTCCGCCGCCGAGCAATATGTCTCTGGCAGGTATCTGTATCACTTTTCGCTCCGGGCAGAGCCTTTCCATGATCTTTTTTGCTTCAAGGTCGCTTGCCTCGTTTTCTCCTCTGAATGCGGGGAGTATGACTGCTCCGTTTGAAAAGTAGAAGTTTACGTAGGATGCGGCGAGTCTTTCCCCGACTTCACGCTCGTCCTCGCCTTCTTCAAACTCGTATCCTTTCAGGTCTTCTTCTTTTATAAAAACATGCTTTTCGGGGATGGGGAGCTTATGGACTGTTAAGCTTCGTCCTTTTGCATCGGTTTCGTTTTTAAGGACCTCAAGGTTTTCTTTTGAAAGAGCATATTGCGGGTCGTTTTCATCATCTGTCCAGGCGAGTACTGCTTCACCGGGCCTGATAAAAGCACATATGTTATCCACATGCCCGTCGGTCTCATCGTTATATATCCCGTTCGGAAGCCATATGACTTTTTCGGCCCCTAAGTATTCTTTCAGCTTTTTTTCGATCTCATCCTTTGTCATACGCGGGTTCCGTCCGGGGCTCAGCAGGCATTCACATGTAACCATGACGGTACCTTCTCCGTCCGAGTGGATGGAGCCGCCTTCAAGTACGAAGGGAGCAGCATCATATGCTTTATAGCCTTCCATTCCGGCAAAGAAAAGTGCAAAGGCGTCATCCTTTTTCCAGGAGGGATACAGTCCGTTATATTCACCGCCCCATGCATTAAAGGTCCAGTTGACTGCCCTGACCTCGCCGGCAGAGTTTTTTACAAATGTGGGAGCCACATCCCTGGCCCAGGCGTCATCCGTTTCGGCCTTAAATATCCGGACATTCTCAATACCGGACAGTTCGGATACTGCACTTTCATATGCGGTTTTTCCTGCTGCCACAAATACTTCTTCGCTTTCGGCGATGGCACTTATTATATTCTTAAAGGCGAATCTGGCGGCTTTGGCCCCGTAAGGCCACGAACCGGGACGCTCCGGCCATATCATTATGCATCCGCGGTGCGGTTCGAATTCTCCGGGCATATAAAATCCGTCTTCCCGGGGAAGACCGGTTGATATTTTTGCTTCCATGACCGCACACCTCCTTTATGTTCTGTGGGATTCCATATATCAGCATATCATAAACAGGGGGTCCTTGCAATAGGCTCTTCACCTAAAATCCGATTGCATTCACCCGTAAATTATGATAAAATTAACTTGGTATATTCTGTGATGAAGTAAAGTTTTTTATGACTTTTTGAAACGGGGGCACCTGATAATATGTTGGAATTCTTACGGGAATATCAACTTAATATAATGCTTATACTTATAGGAGTCTGCGGATTGCTGGCGTTTCTTGTGCTACTCACAAAAGCGATACCGTTAAAGCGCAGATTTATCCTTATGGCTATGGAACTGTGCGCTATGTTCCTGCTTATAGCGGACAGATATTGTTATATATACCGCGGGGATATCAGTGATCTGGGATACTGGATGGTCAGGATATGCAACTTCGCAGTATATCTTATGACTTTGTTTATCCTTGTTATATTTAATCTGTATCTGGGAAATCTGTGTTTGAACGAAGTAGGGTTAAAGGTCCTGCCAAAACGTATGCGGGTAGCTCATCTGCTGGCAGCTGTTGACTTTATAATATTGGTGATCGGTATACCCGGCGGGCTGTTTTTCACCATAGATGAGCAAAACAGATACCAGAGAGCGGAAGGATTTTTTATCAGTTATATCATCCCCCTTGCGATGCATCTGCTGCTGCTTACCGTAATATGGCAGTACAGGAACAGACTGACCAAAGGCGTGCGTCTTTCGCTCATATTGTTTACGTGCGTACCTTTTTTAGCTTCATTGGGCCAGATATATGCTTACGGTCTTTCTCTTACCAATATCACTCTGGTAGGGCTGGTAGTTCTTTTGTATATTTTCTCTCTCCATGATATGAACAATGCCGTAGAGCACGCAAAAGAGCTGGAGATCAACGTCTTAAAGGAAGAGCAGAAGAATGCCGAGATGGTATTCGAACAGACAGCAGAGGCACTTGCAAGCGCGATCGATGCGAAGGACAAGTACACACATGGTCATTCGAGGAGAGTAGCCGAGTATTCCAGAGCTATCGCCAAAGCCTCCGGAAAGAACGAAAAGGAATGCAGGGAGATATATTATACCGCGCTTTTGCATGATGTGGGTAAGATCGGTGTAGCGGACCGCATTATCAATAAAGAAGGAAAGCTTACCAAGGAAGAATTTGACTGTATAAAAGAGCATCCGGTCATCGGAAAAAGGATACTATCAAGTATCAGTAAGCTGCCGTACTTAAGCATAGGTGCAAACTATCATCATGAAAGATACGACGGAAAGGGCTATCCCGAGGGATTAAAGGGTGAGGATATCCCTACCATAGCGAGGATCATAGCAGTAGCGGATGCATATGATGCGATGTCATCAAAGCGTAGTTACCGTGATCCGCTTCCGCAGCAGAAGGTAAGGGAGGAGCTGGTAAAGGGTATGGGTACCCAGTTCGATCCCTATTTTGCAAAAGAGATGCTTCACCTTATAGATGTCGATACCGAATATGAGATGAAGGAAAGAGAGGAAGTCAGCCAGCTTGAAGGCAGAAACGACCTTAAGTTTGAGGAATACAGATCGAGTGTATCCGAAGGCATACTTATCATGCCCTATTCCACTCTCATCCGTCTGCGTGTAAAAGATGAAGGGAAGAATAAAGGAACAGGCAGGCAGAAACTGCCCGGGATACTTTTATTTGACTCGCTGGATGGAAGGACCCATATCTCGGATAATAAAAAAGATGAGATGCTCTATCTCGAATATGCCGAGCTGAGGCCCGACGGAAGGAATACCTGTATCGGGGCGAGGAAGATAGAAGCACGTAAGATAGAGGACAGATCGGCATATACGGATATCGATCGTACCAAGGATGATGATTATGTCATCGAAGCCGTAAAATATGAGGATCATGTAAGGATAAAGATCATCTCTGAGACCGATGCATGGGAATTTATCATAGCATTGCAGGATGCTTCGAGGTTTGCATATCTCGGTATCATGGGCGAGTATTGTACGGTCATCATCAATGAGCTTAAGAAATCCGATGAAATATTAAAGGATGGCGATATACCCCGTATAGCCGAGAAGATATCATTTATCAACGTACCGGAGGGGGATATCCCCAATGTCCAGGTGGACAGTTGGAGGACTGCAGCTACGGACGGAATACGTGTTACCGACGGACTTAATATTACATTCCATACCATGAGCCTGCCGACCGCGAGACTTGTATGGCATTGCCCTTCACTTTCGTTTTTCTCGTCCTTGGACGGACATGTAAACGGTAAGGGCTACCGCGAGCTTTGTCTTATCCGTATGGACGGCGAAAGCTGGGAGACGGATGATAATGTCGATAATACGATACAGGCCAATAAATCAGATGATTTTGAGGGCTGGGAGAACTGGAAGGCGAAAAACAAACAAGGTCTTGACTGCTCGGTGCTTATAAGGATGAAGGACAATAAGATCATAGTCACTACGGAAAACAGCGGTATATCGATAAGAAATGATATGGTGATAAACGGCACTGTGGATGATATATATGTATCGCTTACCGGCGACCAATGTGCCCTTACAAATATTAAAATCAAACAGACTTAAAAGATCAGAAAACCCTCTTTACAGGACAAACCGGTAAAGAGGGTTTATACTATAGTAATGCCGGGACCGGGCTTAAATATATACGGACCGGAGCCGTTCAGCATGATAACAGAGCATCATATACCGCAAGTGCGGCAGCAGCCTCTATACAGGGGACCGCACGGGGAACTATGCAGGGATCGTGCCTTCCGGGCACAACCAGTGTGGTTTCTTCTTTTGTGGAGAGGTTTATGCTTTTTTGCTCCTTAGCTATGGAAGGAGTAGGTTTTACGGCTACCCTGAAGATGAGCGGCATGCCGTTTGTGATACCGCCGAGTATACCTCCGCAGTTATTGGTAACGGTCTCTATTTTCCCTTCTTTTAAGCAGAATTCATCATTGTTCTCGCTGCCCGTAAGTGCGGCCGCTTCAAATCCGTTTCCGAACTCTATGCCTTTTATGGCGGGGATACCGAAGATGATCTGCGAGATCCTGTTCTCCATTCCGTCAAACATCGGGTCTCCGACACCTGCCGGGATGCCGAATACGGCACATTCTATGACACCGCCCACTGAGTCGCCTTCGGCTCTTTTTTCGGCGATATATGCTTTCATTTTTTCTCCCTGTTCTTTGGAGATAGTGGGGAAGTTCCCGTCTGAAGCGGGGTTAAAAGGTAACCCTGTATTAATGCCGGTCAGGCAGCCGATGGAAGTTTCTACCAGGTCGCCCTCATCCTTTATCCCGCCGATGGAACTTATCCTTGAGGAGATTCGTATACCTTTTTCTTCGAGCAGCTGGATGGCTATGCCGCCGGCTATGCATAAGGGTGCCGTGAGCCTTCCGGAGAAGTGCCCGCCGCCGGTATAATCTCTGTCCTCACCGTATTTTATATATCCCGTATAATCGGCATGTCCCGGACGGGGGATATCTTTTATTATGTCGTAGTCGGAGGAGCGGGTATTGGTATTCATGATCACAGCCGTAATGGGAGTGCCGCAGGTAGTATCTCCGACCACACCGCTTAAAAACTCGGGTGCGTCTGCCTCCTTACGGGGAGTGGAGTAGGCGTTTTTACCGGGAGCACGGCGCTGCATAAATTCGAAGAGCTTTTCATAGTCTATCCTTTTCCCTGCGGGGATCCCTTCTAAGGTCATGCCGATAGCTTTGGAATGCGACTGTCCGAATATGGTGAGTTTTATGTTTTTCCCGTAGCTGCTGCTCATATATATTGGCTCCTTTCGGTAAAAGATTCTTCGCTGCGCTCAGAATGACATGGTTGGTTGCCGGTTTAAGCTATCCGATCAGGCGTTGATCATCCTGTCCCAAAATCCCGGGAAGGACTTGTCCGTACACTCGGCTCCCGTTACGGTCACGTCTTCCTCGCAGATGCCTGCAGCCACTGCTGCTGACATGGCTATGCGGTGGTCGTTATACGGATCGACCGTGCCGCCGGCAAGCCGCGCCATTCCTCTTATAAGGATGCCGTCCTCAGTTTCTTCTGCATCGGCACCTATGGAGCGGAGCATGGATACAGTGGTCGCGATCCTGTCGGATTCCTTAAGCCGGAGTCTTTCTGCGTGGATGATACGGGTCTCTCCTGAAGCTCCCGCAGCCACTACGCTTATGACCGGTACGAGGTCGGGTATGCGTGAGGCGTCTATCACCTGTCCTGTAAGCGTACCCTTTTTTACGGTGACGGATCTTAGGATGTTTTCTGACCCATCCGGGATCATGACGGATTCCGGATATTTGTCAGGCTCATCGGTGACATCAGCACCGAATTTTGTGAGGATATTCAGGATCTCTTTATCTCCCTGGACGGATGTGGTGTTAAGTCCCGGAACGGTCACGCCTTCTTCGGAAAAAGCACCCATGCATAACGGGAATGCTGCCGAAGACCAGTCCTTTTCAACTATGCGTGTTACAGGTACATTATAGCACTGATCGCCTTCTATGTGGTAATTATTTTCTTCTTTTGTCAGTTTTATGCCGGCTGCCGTTACCGCAGCCACGGTCATATCTATATAGTCGCCCGACTCGATACTGCCGGTGATCTCTATTACCGAATCACCTTTAAGCAGGGGCAGGGCCATGATAAGGCCTGATATATACTGGGATGAGATATTGCCGGGGATGGTAAAGGTACCGCTTTTAAGCTGTCCTCTGCAGTAGAGGTACGGACCATCCTGAGAGAAGCTCATGCCGTGTGCCGAAAGGGTATCGGTAAGCGCTTCTAAGGGACGTTCGGACAGCCTTCCCTCCATATGGAATGCAACGTCGAGGCCTAAAGCACCTGCTACAGGGATAAGAAAACGGAGAGTGGATCCGCTTTCCCCGCAGGGAAGATGCTTATAAAGGGCTGACATCCCTGAATGGTCGACGGTTTTTCTTATGGGATTTATGATTATTTCAGAGCTTGCCGGTCCGTTTTCTGTGATCCTTATATCCGCACCCATGGCATTTAAGCATTTTACGGTGGCGGATATGTCTTTAGAGATGCCGTTTACGATAAGCTTTCCCGCATTTAAAGAAAGTGCGGCGGTGATGAGCATCCTGTGGGCCTGGGATTTTGAGGAGGGTACCTCAAATATCCCGCTTTTCGGACCGTGAATAATAGTTTTTGTCATAAGCTTTATCCTTGTTTACATTAAGCCTGCTTCTTCAAGCCAGCCGCGCAGTTTTTCGGTAGATACCTTCATGATCCTGCAGTTGCCGATGGCGGTGGGGACGATCAGGTTGGTCATACTGCCTGAGTTTTTCTTGTCCACCTTTGTCACTTCAAACATCTCGTCTATACCGTAGGGGATTTCGGAGGGGAGCTTATATATGTCAAGTATCTCGAGTACCCTTGCAAGAGTCTCCCTGGAACAGAGCCCCATTTCGGAAGCGGCCTTTGTCACCGCAGCCATACCCATGGCTACTGCCTGTCCGTGTAGGATACTGTATCCGCTGCAGGCTTCTACCGCATGCCCGAAGGTATGTCCGAGGTTTAGCTTCATGCGGAGCCCTGTGTCAAATTCGTCATTTTCCACATAAGCCTTTTTCATCTTTACGCAGGTGGAGATGACATGCTCATATTGCGTGCATACGGGCTTCTGCAGGAGCTTGTCAAAGAATTCCTCGCTCTCTAAGACCGCATATTTTATGATCTCCCCGCATCCGCAGGCGTATTCTTCCGGCGGGAGGGTGGAGAGGGTATCTGTATCGCATATCACAAGGCGGGGCTGGTAGAAGGCTCCGACCTGGTTTTTCCCGTTTGTAAGATCGACTGCTGTCTTACCGCCGACTGAAGAGTCCACTGCGGCGAGCAGGGTGGTAGGTATCTGGATAAAGGTGATACCGCGCTGGTAGGTGGCTGCGGCAAAGCCTGCAAGGTCGCCGACCACACCGCCTCCTAAGGCTACTATCATATCGGAACGTCTTATGTGGCTGTCACACATAAATTCCAAAAGCTCACCGTAGGTATTTAAGCTTTTGCTCTTTTCTCCGTGGGGGAATACGAACTCTATAGTCTTATATCCCGATCCGGCGAGACTGTTTTTGAGGGCTTCTCCATAGAGGGGGAATACGTTGTCATCGGAGACTATGACGGCAGTGGTGTTTTCCGCCTGACGCCTGGCGGCAAGGGGATCCGCGGCAGATACGCCCGATGCGGGCAGCAGGGCTGAAAATATCAGCTCGCCGGCTTCATTAAGTAGTCCGGAGTCAATCAGAACATCGTAATCAACAGAAGCGTTTATCTTTATTTTTTCCATCAGCCGTCTACCTCCTCTTTCCGTTTTTTACCGTCATCCAAAAGCTTTACAAGGGTTTCGCGGTCGTCATTTTCTAAGGCTTCCTTATAGGAGGTAAGGCTATCTATAAGGATATCGATCTCTTTTATAAGGTTGTCTTTATTGTCTAAGAAAAGCTCCGCCCACATCTGGGGATTGAGCCAGGCTACTCTTGTCATGTCGCGATAGCTGCCGGCTGAAAAGCCCTTATGTGCAAGTGCTGTGGGGCTTTTGATATATGCGTTTGATACCACGTGGGCCAGCTGTGAGGTGAAGGCTATCATCTCGTCATGCTTTTCTGCTGTGGTAACGGTGATCTTCCTGAATCCGGCAGGAGAGAGTAATTCCTTTACATGGTCGAGCAGGCTGATATCATCGTATTCGGGAGGAACTATGACCATCGGAGCACCCTTGAACATGGTATCCTTGGCATATTTAAATCCCGAGAACTGCGTACCGGCCATGGGATGTCCGCCCACATACAGGAATCCGTATTGTTCGGCGAGTTTCTCACCTTCATACATGGGGACTCTCTTGGTACCGCAGCAGTCTATGACTACCGGTTTCTTTCCTATATAAGGGCCCATTTCCTTTAAGAAATCGATCACTGCCTGGGGATAGACGCAGATAAGGATGATATCGCAGTCACCGATATTTTCTTTGGTAAGCTCCCCATCCACCGCATCGGACAGCTCAGCAAAGCTAAGCACCGAGCGGTCAAGCTCGCGGGCCAGTACGGTATGTCCTGCCACATGGTATGCTTTTGCAAATGAACCTCCTATAAGTCCGAGTCCTACTATTCCTGCTTTCATGATGCTGTATCTCCTGAGTAAATATTTAAGTTTTATGTAGTTCTGTAAATGAGTCAAAGTCACCTCGAAAACGCTTCAGCGTTTCCTCGGTAACAAAACGATGCTCCGCTAAGAGGTGGGGGATATCTTCTGTTTTATTATATTATATACGATATTAATAATTTTGTCATCTCATCACTTGATCGCGTCTCTTACTGCGTTTACCTTTACTACCAGCTTCGCGTACTCGTCGGGAGTAAGTGACTGGGCACCGTCGCAGAGTGCGTGGATGGGATCGTTGTGTACTTCGATGATAAGTCCGTCAGCACCGCATGCAGCAGCGGAAAGTGCCATCGGAGGTACCATACGTGCTATGCCTGTAGCGTGGCTGGGGTCTACTATCACGGGTAAGTGTGAGAGCTCATGCAGCATGGGTACTGCGGAAAGGTCCAAGGTATTGCGCATGTAGTCGGAGTAGGTACGGATACCTCTCTCGCAGAGGATTACCTGCTCGTTGCCGCTTGCCATGATATATTCGGCACTCATGAGGAGTTCTTTTAATGTATTGGCAAGACCACGTTTCAACAGGATGGGCTTTCCTATACGGCCGAGCTCTTTTAAGAGGTCGAAGTTCTGCATATTGCGGGCACCTACCTGAAGTACATCCACATCATCAAATAACGGAAGATCGGATACGCTCATTATCTCGGTAACGATGGGAAGGCCGGTCTCTTTTCTTGCTATTTTTAAAAGCTCTAAGCCCTCACCTTTAAGACCCTGGAAATCATACGGGGAGGTACGGGGCTTAAAAGCGCCGCCGCGGAGTAAGTTGGCACCTGCTGCCTTTACGGCTTTAGCCACTTCCACTATCTGCGCCTCCGACTCTACAGAGCAGGGGCCGGCTATCATAGCAAAGTTTCCGCCGCCTATCTTTACATTGCCTACGTTTACGACCGTATCATCCGGATGGAACTGGCGGTTTACACATTTAAAAGTGTCGGTGACTCTCTTTACGGAATCGACTATGTCAAGGCTTCCTATAAGGTCCATGTCGACCTTGCTGGTATCACCTATAAGTCCCAGAACGGTCTGGAAATCTCCTTTAGAGACGTGGATCCCGAGGCCCATGCCTTTCAGCCAGTCGATCAGCTTATCCTGTTTTTCTTTGTTTGCGTCTTTTTTTAATACTACGATCATTTTTATGTCTCCCTTCGATAAACAAAAAGCGGAACAGGTCAACCTGCTCCGCTAAAATTCATGAATGTTATTATCTCATGTACTTTTGCATCACAAACTGACCTTACTTCCGGAGAAAGTAAAGTAGTAATAAAAGTAATAATATGATGCTAAAGTAAATGATTTTTTCATAGATTTGTCCGCATCCTTTTACACTTTAAATCGCTGAACTATGGCTAGAGTATACTCTCATTTAAAATATTTGTCAAGCATAAATTTAGTTTGCTAAAATAAAAAAAATATGCTATACTAATCCCAAATGACGTGCATTTTTTGCGCGTGGTACCCGGACGCGGGCTTTTAGGCCGTTACAAGGTCCCGGTTTACAAAATACAATATCAGGAGGCTACTATGAGCAATATTGATGTTATGTCGGCAAATGCCATAAGAGTACTGGCAGCAGACGCTATTCAGAAGGCTAAGTCAGGTCATCCCGGACTTCCTTTGGGTTGTGCGGATATCGCATATGTTTTATGGGGAAAAGAGATGAACCATAATCCCAAGAACCCCGACTGGAGAAACAGAGATCGTTTCATCCTTTCAGGCGGACATGGTTCAACACTTCTTTATTCACTTCTTCATCTGTTCGGATACGGTCTTAAGAAGGAAGACCTTATGCAGTTTAGACAGATGGATTCACTTACACCCGGACATCCCGAGTACAGACACACCAGAGGTGTTGAAGCTACCACAGGTCCTCTCGGACAGGGTATGGCTATGGCAGTAGGTATGGCTATGGCTGAGAAGCATATGGCAGCTAAGTACAACAGAGACGGATATAAGGTATTCGATCACTTCACATATGTACTCGGCGGCGACGGCTGTATGATGGAAGGTATCTCATCAGAGGCATTCTCACTTGCAGGTACTTTAGGACTTGGAAAGCTCATAGTTCTCTATGATTCAAATAATATCACTATCGAAGGTTCTACCGATATCGCTTTCGCAGAGGATGTTGAGAAGCGTTTCGAGGGCTTCGGATTCCAGACCATCATCGTTGAAAACGGCCATGACATGGACGCTATCGCAAAGGCTATAGAGCAGGCTAAGGCTTGCGAGGATAAGCCTTCATTCATCATGTTCAAGACCAAGATCGGTAAAGGCTGCCCCGCTAAGGAAGGTTCAGCTAAGGCACACGGAGAGCCTTTAGGTGATGAGAATGTATTAGCACTTAAGGAAAACATCGGATGGCCTTCAACAGAGCCCTTCTTCGTACCCGATGAGGTATATGCTAACTATGCAGAGCTTGCAGCTAACGGAGCAAAGGCAGAGGATGCATGGAACAAGCTTTACGCAGAGTACTGTGCTAAGTATCCTGAATTAAAGAAAGCTATCGAGGATGATTTCAATCTTGATATCGCTAAAGACCTTATTAATAATGAAGAGTACTGGAAGTTTGAGGATAAGGCTGAGGCTACGCGTAAGCTTTCAGGTATGGCTCTTAACCGTGTTAAGGAATATGTACCCGGCTTATTCGGCGGTTCAGCAGACCTTGCTCCTTCAAATATCTCAGATATGAAGAACGAGCCTTTCTTCTCCAAGGAAGACGGCACAGGCAGAAATATCCACTACGGCGTACGTGAGCAGGCAATGGCAGCTATCGCTAACGGCATCACACTTTACGGACTCCGCGGATACGGCGCAACATTCTTCGTATTCAGTGATTATACAAAGCCCATGGCAAGACTTGCTTCACTTATGAAGATCCCGACAGCCTTCATCTTTACACATGACAGTATCGGTGTTGGCGAGGACGGACCTACACATGAGCCTATCGAGCAGGCAGCTATGTGGAGAGCACTTCCTAACTTCCATATGTTTAGACCTTGTGATGCTACCGAGACTTTAGCTGCTTGGTACAGCGCAGTTACATCAAAGAACACTCCTACCGGACTTGTTCTTACACGTCAGAACCTTCCTCAGATCGCAGGTTCATCTAAGGATGCATTAAAGGGTGCATATGTTATCCAGGATAGTGAGAAGGCTACTCCCGATGCTATCATCATTGCTACAGGTTCAGAGGTAAGCATCTCCGTAAAGGCTAAGGAAATCTTAAAGGCTGAGGGTATCGACGTAAGAGTAGTATCAATGCCTTGTATGGATCTGTTCGAGGAGCAGAGTGCAGAGTATAAGGAGAGCGTACTTCCTAAGAGCGTACGTGCAAGAGTTGCAGTTGAGGCTCTTTCAGACTTCGGCTGGGGCAAGTATGTAGGACTTGACGGTGCTACACTTTGCATGGAAGGCTTCGGCGCATCGGCACCTCAGAACTTACTGTTCGAGAAGTTCGGATTCACAGCTGAGAACGTAGCAGCTAAGGTTAAGTCAGTATTAAAGTAATTAAAGAGACCGGTTCAGTCGATCGACTTTTCGAAGTGCTGGTAATCCTTTTTGGTATTCCAGTCACCGCCCCAGGTAAATCCGTGGGCGATAAAGATGTTATAACAGGGATCCCCGTTTTTTATAAAATGGGGATTCTCTTTTTCTCTGTCAACATAATCCGTTGCATTTTCGGGCTGGAGGAACAGGCTGCCGTCCTTACGTGTGTATACATAAGGGTTGTACAGCGTGTTGATATCTATAGCGAGGCCTAATGCATGGTTAGAAAGGACGGTGGTCTCGGCTATCGTCCTGTAACAGAATGAAGAGGAGTTGTTGTCCTCCATAGATCTTTCATCATCCGCCCCGTATTCATCTATGAGGCGGATTTTTTCTATTTCATATTTTATATCGAAGAGCTCTTTGAATATCTCAAGGGTATCTTCTGCGATGGCCTTGTTTACGATGATCTCGCCCTCATGGATCTCACCGTCAAAGCCGTAGTGTACTACATGGCACCACCTTAAGTCGTCTAAGGATATAGTCGCACCTTCGGGGTAGGACTTGCCCTTTATACGTTCGAAGATCTCATCTGTGATCTCTGTCATATAAAACTCTTCCTCATAGTTTTTCTCCGGGACGGGTGTGGGAGAAGGGGATGGAGAGGGAGAAGGTGTCGCTGCTTCGGTCAGGGAGGGGGAAGGGGTCTCGTTTACGGGATTAAGCATAGGGTTTTTCATATTGTCTTTTTCCTCCTCGGCGGCTTCATTAAAAAACTTTATCATCATGACCACGCTGAAGATGAGTGCGGCACCAAGTAAAGTAAAGATAAATATGTAGAGCATTTTCTTAAGCATAATATTATCGCCGCGGACAGCGGATCCTTTCGTTATTTTCTGTCGGATGACCGATAATATTATCTTACTATAAACAGGGTGTTTTTACAATAGTAAGTAAAAGAAAAGCCCGATATATGTATCCTAACTACTGTTTGCTGGCCAATGCCGGGATCCAGTTTTCTTCATATAAAAGCCTGATCAGTTTTGTGACGAAACGGTGCTCGATACAATTACGGCAGGTTTCAAACAGTTCTGAATGAAAATCCGGTAAAGGGCAATCAGATTTTATGAATGCATAAGCAAATATCTTAAGAGTATTTACGGAAATCGAGGGGTCTCCCTTAAGTATTTTGTTCAGTGTAGATCTCGATATTCCTATTATTTCGGGGAGGGATGATTTATTGGTATCAAGGTGTTTGAGAAGAATCTCCTGATACTCTTTTAAATGTGTAGGGTCTGCATGGTCTTTTGCGATATACTCTGCCAAAAGATGTAAAATGATGTCATGGTTTTTCATATCTTATATACCTCCTGTACCAATACTTTTTTCTTAGCAATGATCCGTTCGGGCTTTTCTGATATTACCCATATCGGATTATTACACCAAGAAAAAGTATTGTATTTCAGGGCCAAACCTGCACCCCGCTGGAGCCTCCCTCCGGCGGGGTGTTAAGATGGCAATAAGCTGCGCAGCTGATATTATAATATCATTGGACGGGGTTTTACGCTATGTTTTATTTTTGTACATAATCCGGTGTTTTGTCCATTTTTCTGTACAAAATAAAAAAGAGTATTGACAAAACAAAAATAAGGGTATATAATCCCAAACAGAACAGTTCCAAATGGAACAGTCCAAAACAGAACAGTCTGAAATTAAACAGTTCCAAATGGAATTGACTGAAATTTATAGACAATGGTATAAGCAGTATGATTATTTTAGGAGGAGGACATGGAGCATAAGGAATCATTAGGCTGGGAGCTTAAGCGTATGAGCAACACGATAGGAAGCTTTATCGGAGCTGAGCTTACGAAAGCGGGATTTGATGAGATCATCATCACCCATGGCTGGATATTGGGATATCTGTGCCATCATGAGGATACGGTCATATATCAGAAGGATATAGAGACCAGATTCTGCATGCCCCGTTCCACCGTAGCCAACGTTATGAAGCAGTTTGAGCAGATGGGATATATCACGAGGCAGTCCGATGAGAAGGATACAAGGCTCAAACGAATCATCGTCACGGATACCGGAAAAAAGGTCCATGAGGATAGTATGAAGAGTATCTTCGCCACAAATGAGAAGATGGAAGAGGGTATTTCGGATAAAGAAAGACAGACGCTGCACAATATTTTCGATAAGATATCGGAGAACATGAAGCGCAGCGGATTTGAGGAGAAATAATTATTTAGCGGGAGGAATAGATTTTGATCAGGAGATTATTATCTTATGTAAAGGAGTATAAGAAAGAATCGATCCTTACTCCTTTAAGCATGGTCATCGAGGTAGCCATGGAGATGGTCGTGCCGCTGCTTATGGCGTCCCTTGTAGATGAGGGTATCAAGGCTACAAATGAAGCCGGCGAAGTAGTCGGGGATTTAAGACACATCATCGTGGTCGGTGTATTCATGATAGTGGCAGCCCTGATAGGCTTGGCAGGCGGTATCATGGGCGGTGTGTTCGGTGCAAAGGCATCGACCGGGTTTGCTAAGAACTTAAGAAAGGGTATGTTTGACAAGATCCAGACATTCTCCTTCAAGAATATCGATAAGTTCTCGACAGCAGGACTTGTTACCCGTCTGACTACCGATGTTAACAACGTACAGAACGCTTACCAGATGATCCTAAGAATGTGTATGAGATCCCCCATGACTTTTGTCATCGCGCTCATCATGTCATTCACGATCAAGCCCAAACTTGCGCTTATCTATCTTATAGCGGTTATCATTTTAGGCTGTATCCTGGCATTTATCATCTCGAAGGCCATGAAAGCCTTCGAGCAGGCATTCCCGAAGTATGATGAGCTGAACGCAAGCGTACAGGAAAATGTAAATGCCATCCGCGTAGTAAAGGCTTACGTCCGTGAGGACCATGAAAAGAAGAAGTTCAAGACTGCCAGCAACAATATCTACAAGATATTCAGCGCAGCTGAGAAGCTTACAACCTTCAACGGCCCGGCGATGAGCATCACCGTATACACATGTACGCTCCTTATCAGCTGGCTCGGTGCCAACATGATCATCAACAGCGATATCATCAATCCCGAGCTTACCTTAGGTGACCTTACAGCACTCCTTTCTTATTGCATGAGCATCCTGATGAGCCTTATGATGTTCTCTATGATATTCATTATGCTCACCATGAGTGCCGCAAGTATGAAGCGTATCAACGAAGTGCTTGTGGAAGAGCCCGATATTGTTAATCCCGAAAACCCCATCATGGAGGTTAAGGACGGAAGCATAGTATTTAAGAATGTAAACTTCCGTTATAACAAGGATGGTAAGGAAAATGTACTTACCAACATAAATATCAATATCGAATCCGGCGAAACGATCGGTATCATAGGCGGAACGGGCAGTGCAAAGTCCACTCTCGTTAACCTTATCAGCCGTCTGTATGATGTTAATGACGGTACCGTTTTCGTAGGCGGAGTAGATGTCAGAGACTACGACCTTGAAGTCTTAAGAGACGAAGTAAGCGTAGTGCTCCAGAAAAATGTCCTTTTCTCAGGAACTATTATGGATAACCTTCGCTGGGGTGTCAGAAAGAATGTGGGTAAAGATAACCACGTTGAGACACCCCAGGAGAAGGCGGAAATCGAGGCTGAGTGCATAAGAGCCTGCAAGTTGGCCTGTGCAGATGAGTTTATCGAGAAGATGCCTGATAAGTATGAGACACATATAGAGCAGGGCGGAACGAACGTATCCGGCGGACAGAAGCAGAGATTATGTATTGCGAGAGCCCTGGTAAAGAAGCCTAAGATCCTGATACTCGATGACAGTACGAGTGCCGTAGATACCGCTACCGATGCAAAGATACGTAAGGCATTTGCAGAGGAGATACCCGGTACCACGAAGCTCATCATAGCACAGCGTATCTCGAGCGTCATGAACGCCGACAGGATCATCGTCATGGAAGACGGTAAGATAAACGGCTTCGGTACACATGAAGAATTGTTAAAGAACAACACCATCTACCGCGATGTTTACGAATCACAGACAGGCGGCAACGGAGACTTTGATGAAGGAGGTGAAAAGTAATGCCAGGACCCGGATCAGGACCCAGAATGGGACGTGGGCCTATGCCCAGAGGAATGAAGCCTATGGTCAAGAATCCCGGAAAGATCCTTAAAAGGCTTGTAAAGTACATGGTACTTGATAATCTCGCTTTATGGATCTGTGTATGCTTATGTATCGGCATCACGGTATTCTGTATGACCGTAAAAGGCACACTTTTTACCAGAACGCTTTTGGATATCTATATCCCCGGCATCCAGAAAGGTACTCTTACTTTTGCAGACCTTGCACATGAGATATTGGTAACGGCATGCTTTATCGTTACCGGTATCATCGCCAGCTTCGTACAGGCGAGGATCATGGTCAGGATCACCCAGGGCTTCCAGCGTAAGCTGAGAGATGATATGTTTGAGCATATGGAGTCGCTCCCTATCAGGTATTTTGACAGTCATTCACACGGCGACATCATGTCACTCTATACCAATGACGTTGATACCATGCGACAGATGATATCACAGAGTATACCCCAGTTTTTGAACAGTATTATCACCATCGTGAGCGTTACCATCAGCATGATCACACTTAGTCCGCTCCTTATGTGCGTATCCGTGATCATGATAGCCATCATGCTTATCACCACGAAGAAGATTTCAAGCAAGAGCGGAAAGTACTTCGTAAAGCAGCAGAAGGCAGTCGGTGCGCTTAACGGTTTTGTGGAAGAGATGATGTCCGGACAGAAAGTAGTAAAGGTATTCTGTCATGAGGACGAAAATATAGCGGAATTTGATAAGTTAAACGAAGAGCTTTATGACAGTGCAAATAACGCAAACCGTTTTGCCAACATCATCATGCCCATCAATGCACAGCTCGGTAACGTAAGCTATGTTGTACTCGCTATCGTCGGCGGTGCCATGGCTATAAACGGTGTGGGCGGCTTGGCACTCGGTGCCCTTATCAGTTACCTTACCTTTAACCGCCAGCTCAACATGCCCATCAACCAGATAAGCATGCAGGTTAACTCGATCATCATGGCTTTAGCAGGCGGAGACAGGATCTTCCGTCTTATGGATGAGAAGCCCGAGACAGATGAAGGCTACGTAACTTTGGTAAATGCAAAGAAGGTATATAAGCCCGGCAGTGAGAACAGGGAATATACCATTGAGGAGACCGATGAGCATACAGGTATCTGGGCCTGGAAGCATTTCCACAAGGCAGACGGTACCACTACCTACGTAGAGCTTAAGGGTGATGTGGTATTTGATAATGTGGACTTCGGATATACCGAGGAAAAGATGGTACTTCACGATATCAAGCTTTTTGCCACACCCGGTCAGAAGATAGCATTCGTAGGCTCCACCGGTGCAGGAAAGACCACCATCACAAATCTTATCAACCGTTTCTATGATATCCAGGACGGCAAGATCCGTTACGACGGTATCAATGTCAACAAGATAAAGAAGGCAGATCTTCGCCGTTCACTCGGCATAGTACTTCAGGAGACACACCTCTTTACCGGTACGGTTATGGATAATATCCGTTACGGAAAGCTTGATGCTACCGATGACGAAGTAAAGGCAGCAGCAAAGCTTGCAAATGCGGACAGCTTCATCAGAAGGCTTCCTGACGGATATAACACGATGCTTACGGGAGACGGTGCAAACCTTTCACAGGGCCAGCGCCAGCTGCTTGCGATCGCGCGTGCCGCTATAGCCGATCCTCCCGTACTTATCCTTGACGAAGCTACATCCTCCATCGATACCCGTACAGAGAAACTGGTACAGGAAGGTATGGACAAGCTCATGAAGGGCAGGACCACATTCGTTATCGCCCACAGGCTTTCAACCGTTAAGAACAGTGACTGCATCATGGTACTTGAGCAGGGCCGCATCATCGAGCGCGGTACACATGACGAGCTTATAGAGGAAAAGGGCAAGTATTACCAGCTTTACACAGGAAATCAAATAGCAGGTTAAGAAACTCTTTACTTTTTAAAATTTATGGTATATAATGCAAGTACTAAACCGTACTCTTATAGAGAGGGAAGGAGACTAAAATGGATATTAATGAATTGATGGAGTCGGAAGACCTGACTAAGAATTATGAAATCCAGGATATCAATGCGAACAAGCCCATGGGTATCTTAGCTTACCTCGGACTTTTGGTACTGGTTCCTATTTTTACAGCAAGAGAGTCCAAGTTCGCCATGTTCCATGCTGAACAGGGTCTGATCCTCTGCGTCTTAGCACATGTTGTAGGTATTTTGGCAGCGTTATTCAATCTGATACCTGTAGTCGGTTTTGTATTCAGCATACTTATGGGACTTGTAGGTCTTGTTATATTCGGACTTATGATACTCGGTATTGTTAACTCGGTTAACGGCCTTGCAAAACAGCTTCCCATAGTCGGAAAGTTTACCATATTTAAGCTTCAGTAATTTACAGGTATTATGAACAAACTGATCTTAGGCAATAGAAAAATGCAAAGAATAGGCAGAACAACAATTCTGCTTATTTTTTGCATTATTTTTTTATCCTCCCTGATGCCTTTCGGCGGCGTAAAAGCCGACCTCGCGGAGGACGGATGGCCTAAGGGACCTGAGATAAAAGGTGACGGTGCCATAGTGGTGGATGCCGACACCGGAAATATCCTGTATGAGAAAAATATATATGAAAAGTTCTATCCCGCGAGCACCACGAAGATACTGACGACTCTCGTGGCACTGGAGAACGGAAATCTGGATGATGTCCTCACCGTATCCTATGCGGCGGATAACTATGTATCCAAAACGAGCAGCCGTATGGGACTGACGGAAGGCGAGCAGGTGACCGTGGAGCAGGCTCTGTACGGTATCATGCTGGAGTCCGGTAACGAGGCCACATATGCTGTGGGCGAGCATGTCGGAAAATCCATAGCCGGGTTTATCAAGATGATGAACAGAAAAGCTAAGGAGCTCGGATGCGAGAGGTCACATTTTGCGAACTCACACGGACTTCATGACGACGACCACTACACATGCTGTTATGACTTATCGCTCATAGCCCGTGCGGCATATCAGAATCCCGAGTTTATGAAGATAACGGGCACAGCCTTCTACAATATGCCTGCGACCAATAAGCATGAGGCGAAAATCCTTACCAACCATCACTGGTTCCTGAACGGTACCCAGAAGTATGAGTACGCGACCGGCGGCAAGACCGGAGCTACCACACAGGCAGGGTATGCACTGGTCACCTATGCCCGTAAGGACGGAAAAAATCTGATAAGCGTAGTCATGCATGCACCCACATGGGATGATGTATATTCGGACAGCCGCAAGCTGCTCGACTACTGCTTTGACCACTTTGTATCCTACAGGATGGACGAGATAGGAAGGGACGAGCTGGGATTCCCTTCATGTTTTGATTATTCCCCGGCATTCCCCGATCAGGAGGAGCCCATCATCACGATAGCCGGTTCGGGTACGATCATAATACCTGACGGATTTGATATTTCAAGAGCGGAGAAGACCATCACCTACGACAGCTCTTTTGAGCTTGAGCACGGGGACAACAAGATAGGTAAGATCACTTACACCTACGGCTCAAGGACCATAGGCGATACGGATATAGTATTGTATAACGAGGCATATCCTCTTACAAAAAAGGTGTATGCGGAACGCTGGCCTTCATACATGATACCGGTGGATGTGGTATTTGCCGATGTATCTCCGGACCTGCTCGGTAAGCCCGGAGAGAAAGAAGAGAGCCGGCGCCGGTCAAGACTCCTAAAGGAGAATGCCCTTGCCATAGGCATCGGAGCGGGAGTATCGGTATTTATAATCGGCGGAGTGATAGCCCTTATAGCCAGAAAGCTTAGAAAAAGAAGACGAAGATGAGAATATTTGATACACATGCCCATTATGATTCACGGGGATTTAAAGAGGATCGGGAAGAAATATTAAGATACATTCATGAAGAACAAGACATATCCGTCGGCAGAATAGTCAATAACGGTGCCGATATGGCCTCTTCATATACTTCTCTAAAGCTGGCGGAGGAGCATGATTTTATATATGCCGCAGTCGGTGTGCATCCGGACTCTGCGGGAGAGCTTATTTTCTCCCCCGAAGGGTATGAGGTATATGAGGATGAAGAAGATTCCGGGACAAACGCAGATACCGGATCAAGTAATAAAAAGGAAACCACGGAACAGGCAGCAGGAAACGAAAGCGTAAGGAGAAAGATCATCCCGGAGGAAGTGTGCAGGAAAAACCGGGAAGAATTAAGGCTGCTTACCGAAAATAGAAAAGTGGTTGCTGTAGGCGAGATAGGGCTTGACTATCACTGGGATGTCTGGCCGAGAGAGATACAGCAAGAAGCATTTAGGTGGCAATGGACGCTGGCGGAAGAGACAGGACTCCCCGTGATCATCCATTCGAGGGATGCTGCTGAGGATACCCTCAAGATGGTGCAGGGTTTTTACAGTGACAGGACTCCCGGTAAATGCAGCAGCGTAGATAACCGTCATGTAAAAGCCGTCATGCACTGCTACTCTTACAGCGTGGAGCATGCTGAGGAGTACTTAAAACTCGGGCTCATGTTCGGCATAGGCGGAGTGGTCACATTTAAGAATGCGAAGAAACTAAAGGAAGTGGTGGATATGCTTCCTTTGGAGCACATAATGCTTGAGACGGACTGCCCTTACATGGCTCCAGACCCGTTCAGGGGCAAGAGGAACCACTCCGGGTACTTAACCTATGTGGCGGAAAAGATAGCAGAGATAAAAGGCGTGGACGTAAAGAAGGTATACGATGTTACCTGGGATAACGCGGTACGCTTCTTTATGCCTTTCCCTTGAGGGGAAGGTGCCCCGAAGGGGCGGATGAGGTGGAGCGTTAAAGGCTGGAAGCCATATGGATAGATCAGGACATAATACAGGAAGGATGACAATACATGGCAACACTCGGGGATCCGAAAAAAACGATAGAGATATTAAATAAATACCATTTTGTGTTCCGCAAGAAGTTCGGTCAGAATTTCCTGATAGATACGCATGTCCTCGATAAGATCATAAGGGCTGCGGAGCTTACAAAGGAGGACTTAGTCCTTGAGATAGGTCCCGGTATAGGTACACTCACCCAGTATCTGTGCGAGAATGCAAGACAGGTTATAGCCGTCGAGATCGATAAGACGCTGATCCCGATACTTACAGAGGATACCCTGGCCGGATATGACAACTTTGAGCTGATCAATGATGATATTTTAAAGGTGGATATAAAGAAAATAGTGGAGGAGAAAAACGGCGGAAAACCTATAAAGGTAGTGGCCAACCTTCCCTACTATATCACGACTCCCATAGTTATGTCCCTACTCGAACAGGAGCTTCCGATAGACAGCATCACCGTCATGGTACAGAAGGAAGTGGCGGAGAGGATGCAGGCAGCTCCCGGCACGAAGGACTACGGAGCGCTTTCATTAGCCGTACAATACAGGGCCGAGACCTATATAGCGGCGAATGTTCCGCCCAACTGTTTTATGCCGAGACCCGCAGTAGGTTCATGTGTCATAAGGCTTAAGAAAAAACAGGAGCCGCCGGTATATGTAAAGTCCCCGGAGCTTATGTTTAAGCTGATACGTGCCGCATTTAACCAGAGAAGAAAAACACTCTTAAATGCCATATCCAACTCGGGCGAGCTGTCCATCCCCAAGGACAAAATAGCTGAAGCCATAAAAGAGGCAGGGCTTGAAGAAAACATAAGAGGCGAGGTACTCGGGCTTCCGGAGTTCGGAAGGCTTGCAGATGTACTTTCACAGTAAGAAAACAGTATAAACGACGTAAATAAGACTATCATCGCAAACAAAAACTGTCATCCTGAGTATTACTCAGAATGACAGTTAATTTTTTATTCCCGGTTAATTTTTTTATTTCTTTCCGTTCTTTTTCATTTCGATCTGCTTGGTCTCACTGTCAGCCTGCTTAGCATCATTTGCTTCCGAGCCTGCAAGTACTGTATTGGTGATGATACCGAGGATAAGAGCGGTAGCAATGGTAGTGATGGTAATATCACCGAATGTCAGAGATAATCCGCCGATACCTGCGATAAGGATAACAGATGCGGTAAAGAGGTTTCTGTTGATACCGAGGTCAACCTTTTGGAGCATCTTAAGACCGGATACGGAGATGAATCCGTACAGGGAGATACATACGCCGCCCATTACACAGGAGGGTATGGAATCGATAAGTGCTACAAGAGGTGTTAAGAATGAGAATATCATACATCCGAATGCAGCGAACAGGATGGTGATGCTTGAAGCATTTCCTGTGATGGCTACACATGCGATGGACTCACCGTATGTGGTGTTGGGGCTGCCGCCGAAGAATGCGCCTGCCATGGAACCGATACCGTCACCAAGAAGGGTATTGCTGAGACCCGGATCCTTTAAAAGGTCTCTTTCAATGATGGAAGAAAGGTTCTTATGGTCTGCTACATGCTCTGCGAATACTACGAAAGCTACGGGAACATAAGCAGCGAAGATGGTAAGGAAATAGGTGCCTGTAAGCTCTCCGGTACCCTTCAATGCTTCAATGAAGGTAAACTTAGGTAACTGGAAGAAGGTTTCGGTTGAAATACTTCCGTCCTTAAGCATGTAATTTGAGAATACATCAAGGTCGATAAGCTTAAGTTCGTTGATATCGGCACAATTGCCTATTATGGTACAGAGAAGTGCTACGGCATATCCTACAGCGATACCGATGATAAAAGGTATGAGCTTCATGGTCTTTTTACCGAAGGATGCACAGAGCATAACGGTGAAAAGAGTGATGAGACCGCAGAGAATAGCTACATAGGGAGAAGCAACTGCGGCACCGTCTATTGCAACGTCACCTTTCTGCAGGTCGCCAACTGCGTTTCCTGCTAAGGAAAGTCCGATGATGGCAACTGTAGGTCCGATAACTACAGGAGGCATGATCTTGTTGATCCATTCAACACCAACAGCTTTTACTACTAAAGCGATAACAACATATACAAGGCCGGCAAGTACCGCACCGAGTATTAATCCCAAGAATCCGAGCTGCATGGACACACCGCCTGCAAAAGCAGTAGCCATAGGCCCTAAGAATGCGAATGAAGAACCTAAGAATACGGGGCTCCTTCCCTTCGTAAATAAAAGATAAACAATGGATCCGGCACCTGCACCGAACATGGCTGCGGCAGGTGTCATACCGTTTCCTACTATCATGGGAACGGCGATGGTAGCTGCCAGGATCGCAAGCATCTGCTGCAGTGCGAGAGTCAACAGTTTCGCGCCCTTCGGCTTGTCTGCTACATCATAAGTAAGTTTCATTTTCTGCCTCCTCGAAGTATAAAATAATGACATTTTTATGATAACATTCTTTAGTATCAAAATCAAGAAATAAGGCACAATTTTTTTAAGAAAATTTTAATAAATTCACAAAAAATTTCTTGATAAAAAAGGGTGGATTCGGATACAATAATAGTATAAAAAATAAGCAGAAAGGACCCGTGAATATGAAGATCATACATTGTGCAGACCTTCACCTTGACTCCAAGTTAGAGGCTAACTTAAGCAAAGAAAAGGCGAAGCAGAGAAAGGGCGAGATACTTAATACTTTTGTCAGGATGATCGACTATGCCGAAAAGGAAAATGCAGAGATCATACTCATAGCGGGCGACCTTTTTGACAGGAACAATGTCAGCGCTACGGCGTCAAATACCGTGAAAAACGCCATATATTCCCACCCCGGGATAAGATTTTATTATTTAAAAGGAAACCACGACAGTGCGGGGATATTCAATAATCCGGAGGATATCCCGGAAAACCTCAGGCTGTTCGATGACCATTGGACCTCCTACCATGAGGCGGACGGCAGGATCACCATATCGGGGGTGGAGCTTTCGGGCAGCAATGCAGGGAGCATATACAATACCTTAGTGCTCGACAACAGCACATTTAACATCGTACTACTCCACGGTCAGGAGGCAGGGAGTACCTCTAAGTCAAAGGATAAAACAGAAGTAATAAATATAAAAGCGTTAAAAAACAAGGCGATAGACTACCTTGCCTTAGGACATGTACATGCACCTAAGACAGAAAGGCTCGATGCCCGGGGAGTTTACTGTTATCCGGGATGCTTGGACGGCAGAGGGTTTGACGAGTGCGGTGAGCACGGGTTCATGGTACTGGATGTGGATACAGACACCTTGAAGCTCTCATACGAGTTTATCCCGTTTGCGTCAAGGAAGCTGTATACCATAGAGTGCGACGTATCGGGCTGCATATCCTCGGCGGAGATGATATCAAAGGTAGATGAGGCACTCGGGAGCACGGACTGTACCGGTAGCGACCTTATAAAGATAGTCCTTAAGGGAAGTGTAGATATAGACTGCGAAAAGGACCCTGATTACATACTTTCCGCATTCAGTGACAGGTACTTTTTCGCCAAGCTCTACGATGAGACCACACCTTATGTGGACCCGAACGATTATGCTTTAGACAGCTCCTTAAAAGGGGAATTCGTAAGAGGCATACTGAACGACCCGGACATAGACGAAGCGGACAAACCGTTTATAATTAAAATCGGATTAAATGCAATCTTAGGAACAAAATAAAGGTTAAGGGGGACCGCGAAGCGGTGGATGAGGTGGAATAATGAGACTTCTGTCATGTCATATAGAAAACTTCGGAAAGCTCCATGAATTTGACATGGATTTCGATAACGGCCTGAACGTCATACTTCAGGATAACGGCTGGGGCAAGAGCTCGCTCGCAGCATTCCTTAAGGTAATGTTTTACGGCTTTGCCGGAGATGCCAAAAGAAGCATATCGGATAACGAGCGCAAGCGTTTTAAGCCCTGGCAGGGCGGTACCTACGGCGGCAGGATAGTATTTGAAAAGAACGGGAAAACCTACCTTCTTACCAGGATATTCGGGGAAAAGGAGCTTGAAGACTCCTTTGAACTGAGAGATTACGAGACCAACCTGACCTCAAAAGATTTCAGCACGAAGATAGGCGAAGAGCTCTTCGGCATCAACAGGGAATCCTTCATGCGTTCCGTATTCATCGGGCAGAACGATTCTGTCACATCCTCGACGGATGACATCGCTTCCAAGGTAGGTAAGCTGGTGGATGACTCGGATGACCTGAGCAACTACGACAACGCCGTAAAGACCCTTACGGAAAAGCTGAACGCCTTAACGCCCAGAAGAGCTACAGGCTCCATCAGCCGCAGGAAGGATGAGATCACAAAGTACGAGCGCAAGGTCAAGGAAGGCGAGGGCATAAAGGGTAGCATAGAAGAGCAGGAAAAGAAGCTCGAGATGGCCCGGGGCACCTTGAAGCAGCTCTTAAGGACCCGTGAGGAAAACAGTAAGCTTCAAAAGCAGCTTTCGGAGGAAAAAGCCAAGGAAGCGGTATTCAGCGAGCGGGAGAGACTAAGGGCAGCAGTAGCCGCAAAAGATACGGAGCTAAACAATAACCGTAAAAACTTTAAGGACGAAGTGCCCCCGATGGACGAGATAAACGGCATACTCCCGGTATCACACTCTTTAAAGTCAAAGGGCTCGGAGCTGGCATCATATACTCTGACAGGGGAAGAGAAGAATCTCTTAAGCTACTACGAAAAGATATTTGAGAGCGGAGTACCGGATGAGACGACGATAAATGCCGTCTCCGAAAAATGCTCAGAGCTTATAAAGACAGAGCAGATTTTAGCATCGGAAGGCTTAACCGTAGAGGAAGAGGAAGTACTTGAAAAAACCGCATATCTTTTCCCTAAGGGGGATGAAGAGATAAAGGCGGCCGGAAGACTCTGGAACGAAAGAAACGAGGATGTGGCGGAACTTAAGGCCATCTGTACCGGGATAAAGGATCAGGATGAAAAGATAGTAAAAGCAAACAAGGGCAAGATGCTCCCGATAGCGGTACTTGCAGTGGGTGCCGTATTGCTTGCAGCAGGACTTATTATGCTTATATCAGGCAGCGGAGCAGAGGGCTCATCTGCGGCAAAACTGGTCCTTGCATGTGCCGGTGCCGTAGCTGTCATAGCAGGTATTATATTATATATTTCAAACCGCAATGAGCTTAAGAACCTTGCAAAGGAAGGCACGGAATTAAGACAAAAGAGATCCGACCTCGAATTAAAGATAAAGGATACACAGGTATCGGTGGAAGAATACCTTGACCGCTTCGGGATAGCATTTAATCCGGAGCATGTGCAGGATGACCTTATGACCGTATCAGGACGCTATGCCGAGATAAATGCACTGCGCAGCAAAAAGGAGAAGGCAGCCTCAAGCGGGACCGCAGAAAGAAAAGAAGAACTAAAGACAGAGATATTGTCCTTCCTTGATACATATACGGTCACGGATATGCTGTCATCGACTCCCATAGAGAGCATAAACGGAGACTTCCTGAAAGGCAAGCTCCATGACCTTGAGGGCGCATGCGGGAAATACCGTACCCTTTCGGAAAAGGAACAGCTCTATGACAGGACCGCGGGAGAGTACACTTTGCTTAAGCAGCAGGTGGAGGAGTTCTTTAAGAAGTACGGATTCGGCATGGAGGAAAAGCCGGACGAGCAGCTGCTGTCCATCCGGGATATGGCGGATGATTATTATGACGCAGTAAAGAACTTAAAGGAAGCGCAGAAAACACTGGCTGATTTTGAGGAATTAAAGAAGGAAGAGCTAAAAGAAACACCGGGCGAGCATGCCGTAAGCTTAAAGGATGCGGAAAAAGAAGCGGAGAAGATCAACGCCTCCATAGACAATGCAAAGCAGAACATACTGGCATATGAAAGCAGGCTGGACACCCTCAGGGAAAGCTTAGACGAATGGGAGGAGCTCGGAGACACCTTAAAGGAACTTAAATTAGAGCAGGAGGAGGAAAAGAAGCTTTACAAATACACAAGCACAGCCAAGGATGCATTGGTAAAAGCCAAGGAGACCATGACCTCACGGTATGTAAAGCCGCTCTTAGAGAGCCTTAAGACATATTATAAGACTATAACCGGGCTTAACCCCGAGGTACTCCATATGGATGCCAATACCAACATAACCATAGACGAAGCCGGACTCCAGCGTGACGCGGAGCTGTTCAGCACCGGATACAGGGACCTGTTCGGTATAGCATTGCGAGTAGCATTTGCCGATGCCATGTACACCGAGGAGATACCGTTCCTTATCATGGACGATCCTTTTGTAAACTTAGATGACAGTAAGCTTAAAAACGTAAGGGAATTCTTAAAGATACTGGCTGAGAAATATCAGATACTATATTTTACCTGCAGTAATTCAAGGTAACTGCGAGGCATTTATACATATAAATTTTGGTTGTAAATCATGCCTTTTTATGGTACTATATTCATTGATGAATATCGGTGTAGCTTACGCCGAAAAAGGGAATAAAATGTATTTTGAAAGGGGTTTATCATGGGAAAAACAGTTATATTGGAGCATCCGCTTATACAGCACAAGATATCATTACTGAGAGATGAGAGAACCGGCACCAGGGACTTTAGAGTATTGGTCAGCGAGATAGCCATGCTCATGGGATTTGAGGCGTTAAGAGACCTCCCGACCAAGCTGGTAGAGGTTAAAACTCCCATCACCACAGCCAAGGTGCCCGTACTTGCCGGAAAGAAGCTGGCTGTAGTACCTATCCTCCGTGCAGGACTCGGTATGGTAGACGGAATATTAAGCCTTGTTCCTTCCGCTAAGGTAGGACATATCGGTATATACAGGGACGAGGTAACACATGAGCCTCATGATTACTTCTGTAAGCTTCCTAAGGGTATAGACAACCGTCTGGTAATCCTGCCCGATCCCATGCTTGCTACAGGCGGTTCGGCCATAGCAGCCGTTGATTTCATAAAGGCTAAGGGCTGTAACCATATCAAGTTCATGTGCATCATAGCAGCTCCTGAAGGGCTAAAGGCTCTGCAGGAAAAACATCCCGATATAGATATCTATGTCGGCTGCTTAGATGATCACCTTAATGAAAACGCATACATAGTGCCCGGCCTCGGAGATGCAGGAGACCGTATATTCGGTACGAAGTAAGATATATACTTGGAACGATTCTTTTCCAAGCCTTCCCCTTGAGGGGAAGGTGGTCGCGAAGCGACCGGATGAGGTGTAATACATATTGCATACAGTACCTCGGGAGGATCTTACGACCCTTCCGGGGTAGATTTATCAATAGGAATATAAAACGGAGACTAAACGAATGAAGAAAAAGATCATTTACGGAGCAGCAGCCGCACTGGTACTTGCACTGGGCATAATCATAGGCATAGTGCTGTCAAAGGGCGGAGACGATGAGACTCCGGAAGGAAACACCCCGAACACCTTAGTGCAGAGCAACGGGACCGAAGGGGATAAAAGCAGTGAGCCCGCAGGCAGCGGAAATTCCGGCAACGGTAAAACGGCAGAGGATCCGTCGGATGTAAAAGCATCCGATATCGGCCAGCCCATCATGCCCGGCGGGAAAGATAACAATACAGAGTCCGTCGGTGACGAAAATAAAACGGAAGACGGCACCGATACTCCCGTTAATGACGGGAATGGGACAGACACCACTACGCCTGCCGTAACAAGTGCCCCGAGTGGTAACGGAAGCGGGACTGACACGGGAAAAACTGACGGAAAAGATACCCCTACTCCCGCGGTGACCGATGCCCCGGATAACACCGAAACCGGCAAAGGCACCGATACAGAGACCGGCACCGGAAAAACAGATGGAGATGATGATACCGGCGAGATCAAGAAGCCCGGTGAAGTAGTAATAGCAAAGCCCGTAGCGGTGATAGATACAGGTAAGCTTACCGAAAAAGGCAGCGGCTATGAAGGTACCAAGGGTACAGGTAAATACAACTACGGCGAGGCATTACAGAAGTCCGTCCTTTTTTACGAGCTGCAGCGTTCGGGCAAGCTCCCCGATAAGGTAAGATGCAACTGGCGTGGGGACTCGGCTCTAAATGACGGTAAGGACAATGGCGTGGACCTTACAGGCGGCTGGTATGACGCCGGCGATAACGTAAAGTTCAACCTTCCCATGTCATATACCTCCAGCATGCTCGGATGGTCCATCATAGACGACGCAAAAGCTTATGAAGAAAGCGGACAGCTGGCATACGCCCTCGGCAATATCAAGTGGGCAAATGACTACTTTATAAAATGCCACCCTTCGGATGAAGTATATTACTATCAGGTAGGCGACGGCAATCAGGACCACTCCTACTGGGGTGCGGCCGAGACCGTGGAATACCGCATGAGCAGACCTTCATACAAGGTAACGAAGTCCAGCCCCGGCTCGGCGGTATGCGGAGAGACCGCGGCATCGCTTGCCATTTCTTCGATCATATATAAGAACATAGATAAAAGCTACAGCGACCTCTGCTTAAAGCACGCCAAATCCCTGTACAAGTTTGCCCGTGATACCAAGAGCGATGCGGGCTACACCGCAGCAAACGGTTTCTACAATTCCTGGAGCGGCTTCTATGATGAGCTCGCATGGTCAGGCGCATGGCTCTACTGTGCTACGGGTGATGAAACCTACATCACAAATGCGGAAGCCGACTACAAGAATGCAGGGCATGATTATAACTGGGCTATGTGCTGGGATGACGTGCATATAGGTGCGGCAGTGATGCTGGCTAAGCTCACCGAGAAAAAGACATATAAGGATGATGTGGAAAAGCATCTCGACTGGTGGGCAGGAGTATCATCGGACCATATTACCTACTCGCCTAAGGGTCTTGCATGGCTTGACAGCTGGGGATCACTCAGATACGCCACCACCACTTCATTTATAGCACTTACCTACGTGGAGTCGGGACTCTGCCCTGCTTCTAAGGTAAAGGCATACACCGACTTCGCGGAAAAGCAGGCCAACTATGCACTCGGCAGCAGCGGAAGGTCATATATGGTAGGCTTCGGAGAGAATCCTCCAAAGAACCCTCACCACCGTACAGCGCAAGGGTCGTATTGCGACAATATGAATGAGCCGAACCCCGCCAGACATACCCTCTATGGAGCACTGGTAGGTGGTCCCGATGCAAATGACGGCTATACGGATGTGGTATCCGATTACAATAAAAACGAAGTAGCATGTGACTACAATGCAGGCTTTACCGGACTTCTGGCCAAGATGTACAAGAAATACCACGGACAGACCCTTAAGGACTTCGGTGCGGTAGAAAAGATTGATACCAACGAGTTCTACGTGCAGGGCGGCATCAATGTGGACGGTACCGACTTTATAGAGATAAAAGCTCTTATCTGCAATGTATCGGCATGGCCGGCACGAGGCGGTGAAAAACTCGAATACAGGTACTACGTAGACTTGAGCGAGGTATATAAGGCAGGAGGAAGCGCTTCCGACATCCAGGTCACCACCAACTATATGGCAGCAGGAAAATCCGGAGGACTCAAGGTCTGGGATGAGGAAAAGCACATCTACTATTTAAGCGTGGACTTCTCTGATTCCGTGATATATCCCGGAGGACAGGACAAATATAAGAAAGAGATACAGGTAAGACTCCGCAATCAGAAGGGCACCTGGGACAACTCCAACGATCCATCGTTTGCCGGCATGACCAAGGGCGGAAATGCACTGCTTACCGCATCCGCACTATATGAGGACGGAAAGCTGATATTCGGCAGTGAGCCTGCAAAGGGCAAGAATGCTGGTAAGACCGTAGTAGCCGGTGACGGCTCGGGCAGCGGGACCGGCACGGGTGGCAACGGAGGCTCGGGTAACGGTGGAAACGGTGAGAGCGGCAACGGAGGCAACGGCGGAACAGGCGGCGGAAATGTTGAAGTAAAGGGCACAGCCAAGAACGAAAACGTATCCGTAAGCATAGAGTATGACAATACTTCATCATCTTCATCCAGCATATCCGGACGTATGAACATAGTGAACAACAGTGACGGAACCATAGCGGTGAAGGATCTGAAGATATTGTTCTACTTCACAAATGAGGATGGGAAGCAGCTTACATTTGAATGCTACCACACCTGTATAAACGGAGCCTCAGGTTCGTATACACAGCTTAACGGCTGTTCAGGCAGCTTCTCTAAGGCAAGCGGAAAGAATGCGGACACGGTGTGTGAGATAACCTATACCGATGCAAACGTATTGGGAGTTGGAGACACCTTAGCCTGCAACTTCGCCATCCATCATACCGACTGGTCAAATATGAACCTCACCAACGATCATTCGGTAACTGATGCAGGCAACATAGTCATAGAAATAAAGAAAAAACAGATATTTGGGAACAAGCCGTCGTAAGGCGGCTTGTTCTCATTTTGCGTATAATCCGCTGAAACAGGGTAAAAAATGTATATTTCAGCGGATTATAAACAAATTTAGTATCATAATCCGCTGAAAAGTAATGTTTGCAAACTTTCATTTGTACTATAAAATAATGTTTGTAAACATCTTTTTTGCACTGATAACCATATCATCGTCGGTAATGATATATTTCTTCAAAGGCTGTTTTGATGTTATAATGTTATAATATGGGAAAAGTGTATAATGTATTTCTCAAAATTTTTTGAAAAATAAGACCAACACCCATAAAAAACGTACTTATAAGGTGAAAGCGCTTTTAAGTTTAGGAAGGGAGGTGGATAACATGGATGACCAAAAGATCATCGAACTTTACTTTGAAAGAAACGAACAAGCTATAAAAGAGACGGAGAATAAATATGGCAAGCTCTGTCAGAGAATTGCATATAATATCCTTAATGATCATGAGGATGCAGAAGAATGTGTTAATGATACTTTATCAGGGATATGGAATGCAATTCCACCGGCTAGACCGGTCAATCTTATGGCATTTGTAAGTAAGCTTGCCAGAAATCTTTCATTGAAAAGACTTGAATTTCTTAGTAGAGAAAAGAGATGTGCCGACATGACAGTTTCTCTGGATGAGTTAACTGATATTTTGCCGGATGAGAGATATGTTCCTGATATGAGTGATGAAGATGTAGGCAAGTTGATCAGTATCTTTCTTCATAAACAGAAAAAAGATGTCAGAAAGGTATTTATACGCAGATACTACTTCTTTGATTCTATAAAAGAAATATCAGAACAGTTTTCTTTTACGGAAAGTAAGGTTAAGAACATGTTATTCAATACTCGCAAAAAATTAAAAGAGTATCTAATTAAGGAGGGTGTTGAGATATGAAAATACCAAGAATTGCTGAAGCAATAGAGAAAATAGATGATGACCTTATAGCTGAATCAGAAGAAAAAAATGTTCAAAAAGGAAAAAATGTGTGGTACAAAGCTGGATTTGTAGCCGCATGTCTATGTCTAGTATTTGTCGGAATTATTATTGCAGGGAATGGTTTGAATTGGTTTAAGCCGGTTGAGGACAACTCAGTGAAAAAGGAGAGTGCAAGCATCAATATGGAAAACTCCGGAGATGTTGATCAATATTCAGCAAATAATAATGAAAATGGAATAGAACAGAAAGATAATGTGGAAGACTATTTAATTTTTAATAATGTAGCATATGGTTTTACACTGGAAGGACAGGATAATCTGATGTTCTCTCCTATATCATTTTCTGATAGGAAAAAATATAATCTTGTTCCTGAAGATGATATAGGTTTGACTCCGGAGAATACATACGTAATAACGGAAAAGGATCTGGGAAATGTCATTGGAAAAGTAGGAGACTGCGAGAATTCAACTATAATAGGGAAGACGGTATATCATTTCGCATCATATCCTGATAGTAGCATATGTATTCTGGATAATGATGGAAAGTATGAATTTTATACATATAATTATTATATAGACCTGTCTGGTGTGAAAAACTCAGATGAAATACTGACAGCGTATGGGTTGCCGGACACATGTGTTCAAGTTGAGGTTTGTAAACCGGATTTGAGCCGTTTGTTTACCATAACGGATATCCAAACCGTGAAAGAGATCTGTAGTTTGGTCTCGGGTTGCGAAAATATTGGTAGGGAAGCCTCGGAACAACTTTTTGCCAATGCTTGGTTTGAAGCTTATGGTAATGATGATGTATATTATAATGAAACAAATGGAGTTTGTGTTTTTCGTAAAGATGATACAAACGAACTAGCACATGAGTTGTGGAACAAAGACGAGAAGTGCTTGTATATTGTAAATAATGAAGGGTATAGCATCTTTATTGATTATTTCCCGTCAATAAGAGTCTTCTTTTTTGGTGATGGACAGTATTCAATGACTAAAGAATCTGTGGACAGATTAAACGAATTGTTAGATAATTAAAAAATTAGAAGAACTGTTTTGCCGCTGCCGCGTATTCCTTCAATAAGGAAAGATTGGCTTATAGGGTTATCAGCTTCAAAAGTGCTGATGATAGAATCCATGTTTTCATAACGGTTTATATATTCAGTGGGCTGACGCACAAATGTAAGTGTAAATGGATTATCTTTTTTCATTACAGTACCTCCTGTCGATTTGTTGTGGTTATTTTGTCATAAATCTTCATAAATTGCAATTATAATCATAAATCTTCATAAAAATGCAGAAATCCATATATAACATCATAAATCTTCATTAATCAGAAAAATCATAATAAAGTTTCATAAATAAAATAGTAAAAATAGTAAAAATAATGGATGATGTATAATGAGTAGAACCTTTTTATTGCTTCGTCCGTCTAATATATGGATAGGGAAAAATCTTGAATTATCAAAAAAGTGTTTGATTATATGGAAGTGAGGTGCTGATATGTTTAAGACCCAAAAACACAGAATTGTAAGTATACTTCTCTTTATATTTTTGCTATGCGTTCTGGTAATAGGAGTTATTGTAGTGTCTTCGTTAAAAAAAGAAGAGGATAAAGACGCACTTAACATAACAGGGATAAACGATGCCCCGATAGAGATTGCTTTTGAAATCACAGAAATTCTTAAAGAATTTGAAAGGCACACGGATAAAATATGGATATACATATTTGATAGTAAAGTAAAGGCACTGACATCTTTTGATGATGTGAAAGAGGGCGACATCCTGGAATTGCATTCGGGAACGTTCATAGTTGATAACGAGAAAAAGAATGTCCCTAAAGTCGGAGATGTAATTTATGTTAGTTTTTTACCGAACCAACTTTGGGAAAAAGATGGCATGTACATAGTTGAAAATGGTGAAATAACGGTAGTGTTTAGCGAAAAAAAGGATTCGGAATGATATTTGTAAACATCTTTTTGTTCGGGTTAACGGATATGGTCAGATATAAGTACTTCCTTCTGAATCCTGTTCCAAACATGCTTTTTGTCTGCACTCCAAAGAGGAGCGACAAGCAGCTTTTTATCCCCGTCACCGGTTAAGCGGTGGATGACCACATCATCAGGGATGACGGATACACATTGTTTTAACACATTGATATATTCATCTTCAGTGAGGGGCGTGACACGCCCCTCGTTGTATTCCTGAGCGAGGTCGGTGCCTTTAAGTATATGCAGCAGCTGGAGCTTGATGCCGGTGGCACCGTGAGCACATACATATTTTACGGTATCAACCATATCCTCTGTGCTTTCGCCGGGGAGGCCGAGGATTACATGGGTAATGACTTCCAGGTTCCTTTCTCGAAGCTTTCTGACGGCTTCATCATATACCGGGAGGGCATAGCCTCTCCTTATATATTCCGCTGTTTTCTCATGGATGGTCTGGAGACCGAGCTCCACCCATACGGGTTTTATCTTATTACATTTGTCTAACAGTGCAAGTACATCATCCGAAAGGCAGTCGGGTCTGGTAGCTATGGATAGGCCTACCACATCAGGGTGGTTTACAGCTTCAATATATAGCTTTTCAAGGCGTTCTACGGGAGCATAGGTCCCGGTAAATGCCTGAAAGTATGCTATGTATTTCCCGTCTTTGATCTTGCCGGCGACACGCTGTTTTCCGCGTTCTATCTGCTCGGTTATGCTGAGAGAGGGTGCTTCAGCAAACTCACCGCTGCCCCCTTTAGAGCAGAATATGCACCCGCGCGTATCTAAGGTCCCGTCCCTGTTGGGGCAGGTGAATCCGCCGTTTAAGGCTATTTTATATACCTTGCAGCCGAAGGTTTTCTTTAGGTAATCATTAAGCAGTGTCATGTGGGTGCTCCTTAAATAAGGCTCTTTTTTCTTATATACATTGTTTTAAAATAAAACTTAAATATTGTCAAGAAAAGTCAGGAGAATTATCAGATTTTTGTTGACACCGTTCCCCTAAAGTGGTATTATAAATCTCTCACAACTTAAAACTATACCAGGAGGAAACTGCATGGGTAATCTACTACCGGGAAGACTGAACACCGAATCCGGCAAGGATTATGAAACTTGTTTTTTTAGGGAAGTTTCGGATTTGGTGCAAAAAGAAGTCGGTACCTTGGAAGAACGAAGCAAATCGCTAAAGGAAACCATAGCCGTGTTTCAGGAGCAATACGCCGAAGGCGACTATGAAGTGGCACCCCTTATTGACAACGCAGCAAACAGTTACCGTGACACAGTAGGAGAGTTAAAGGCTATCGTCAAAAAAGCTCAAAAGCCTTATTTCGGCAGGATAATCTTTGACAATGACTCTGTATATATCGGACGTACCGGTATACGGCGTGATCAGGCAGACGTACTTGTAGCCGATTGGAGAGCTCCTATTTCCAATGCTTATTATGAAAACGGTCTTGGTAATGTCAGTTTTAAAACCCCTGTGGGTGATGATGTAAACATCAATCTTACTCTTAAACGTACTTTTGACATATCCGACGGAAAGCTGAATGATTATTATGATTCGGAAGCCGCTACGGATGATGAACTCTTGAACAAATATCTGGCCAAAAACAAACAGGCTGTCTTAAATGAAATCATTGCTACCATTCAAAAAGAACAGAACGATATCATACGAATGTCCCCTAAACACAACTTAATAGTACAGGGTGTAGCCGGTTCGGGAAAGACTACTGTCGCTATGCACAGGATATCATATCTGCTGTACAACTACGGAGATTACCTAAAGCCTGAAAGCTTCTACGTAATAGGCAGCAATAAGATGCTCTTAAAGTATATCACCGGTGTACTGCCCGATCTCGGCGTGGACGGATTCGGTCAGATGACCATGGAGGAGCTATTTACCAGGCTGATGTATACTGATTGGGACCATTTCCGGTACGCCATAAGAGAAACGGATAACAGTGACCCTGCTGCGGCGCTTAAGGGAAAGGAAGAGTATTTTGAGGCGTTAAAGGCTTTCCTTGATAAGTACGAGAGAAACGTGATAAAGACCGAGGATGTGATGCTCTATCCAGATCAGTTTACGGAAGGCTTTGAGAACGGAGTGGCGGGCATATACGACAGGCGTGACAATCCTACCGGCAGAAAAAGCGGTCCGGTGTGCCTGCTCAGGGGCTCGGCCATAAAGAAATATATAGATGACAACCCGCAGTTCTCCGTGCAGACGAAGACGGATTTCTTAAACAACGAGATAAAGGAGAACCTGGAAAACGAACTCTCATATAAGGGTATGTCCTATACGGAAAAGGAAAGAAAGGCCATCAGGAGTGCATACAGATGTCCGATAGGAGAAAAGGAGTTTAAGGGCTCGATATATAAGATATATGATGACTTTATAAGCACTCTGGAAAATGCCGACAAGCTGAAGCCTACCTACAGGTACGAGGAAAGAGAGGTTACCTGGAAGGCAGGGAAGAAGACAGGCAGCAAGGGGCAGGAGACACATAAAGAAGACGCTGCAGGATCAAGTGAGACGAGTAGCTCGGAAGATATAAAGAAACCCGTAAAACTTGCCCGTGTCAAGATTACGGAATATGATGTATATGACCTTGCAGCACTTGCCTACATCCACCACCGTGTAAACGAGACCCATGTCATAAGCGAAGCTAACCACATAGTTATAGATGAAGCGCAGGATTACGGCATGATGGCTTATCTGGTGCTAAAGGAATGCGTACATGACTGTAAGTACACCATCATGGGCGACGTATCCCAGAATATCAGATACACCTCGGGATTAAACGACTGGACGGACTTAAGAAAGCTGTATCTGACCGATGCCGAGTACGACGGCTTTATGATGCTCAGGAAAAGCTATCGTAATACCATAGAGATATCACACTTTGCCACCAATATCCTTAAACACGGCACATTTGAGATATACCCAAGCGAGCCCATCATCAGACACGGGGAGGAGCCGGCATTTATCAAGGGTAAAAAGGCGGATCTCCCGGATAAGGTGGCAGAGCTTTGCAGAGAGTACGAAAAAGAAGGCCTGTTCTCGATAGCGGTAGTCTGCAGGGACCAGAAAAAAGCCGACGCACTGAAGGAAAAGCTTAAGGGTAAGATAGAGCTGGTTGATACCGATACGGAGGATGCCGAGTACGGACAGGGAGTCATGGTACTTCCGGTAACGCTTACTAAGGGTCTGGAGTTTGATGCGGTCATCATATACGACCCGGATAAAAAGTCCTACCCGGCTGACAACAGCCATGTAAAGCTGCTATTTGTGGCGGCCACCCGTGCATTGCATAAGCTGTGCATCGTACACTCGGGTGATATCACGGAGCTTTTTGATAAGGTGGATGAAGGCTCAGCTACCAGGTTTTTCGCTGAAGAGAAGCATCCCAAAGTGTTAAGCCGTGAGGAGCAACGTAAGGCCGAGGATGAAAAGAGAAACTTCATGGAGAATGAAGAGAATCTCTCAAAAGAGAAGGTGCTTGCGGAAGCCGAAAGAAGGACAAAGGAGTACCTTTTAAGCCGTACCGGAGCCTCCAGGACCGACGGAAGCTCGGAAGAGATAGAGAGAAGAAGAGCTGAGGAGAAGGAAAGGATAGCGGGAGCGAAAGGAATACAGATAAACGGGCGCGGCACCGGGGCACTTGTGAACCGTATAGGAAAAGATGCAGCGGAAGAAAAGCAAGCAACAGGTACTCATGCCTCAGGATTCTTAAGTGAAGTACCACAGGAGTTGTTAAAACCTTCAGGACATGCGGTCGGGAGCTTTGCCACCAAGTGGATACACAAGAAAAATGACGGCATATATTTCCAGAGCCAGAACGGCATCATAAGGCTGCAGCCGATAGCGCCGAACATAGTGAGGGTAAGCTACTCCAAAGGGTTGATGCTGGATATACCAAAGTCAGATGCATATAAGAGCTTCCAGCTGTATAAGGATTTCGGTTACAAGGATTCATCCCAGACTGTGGAGATAACTCTAAAGAAGATGATGATACGGTATGACAGGTACAGGGGAGCATTCACATTCTATGACGGAGCAAAACGCGAGATACTGAAGGAAAGTCAGAACGAAGCCAGATACTACGACGAAAAAAAGAAGCCGCCTGTAATGTATACCTTCTTTGAAGGAAAAAGCTCGGATGTGTTCTATATACATTCCGCGGGTGACGGAAGCCTCAATTACTTAGCCTCAAAGGCTCTGTATATCAATGAGGACGGCAAAATACCCTGTATAATAAAGAAGGAAAAGTACGCGATAATACCTCTCACGGTTTCCAAGGCAGCTCTCTGCAGGATGCCGGTAGTCGGCACCTTCATCATGCAGGAGGATGCATACTCGGACTATTACCTGGTGGTGGATGACAACACCGACAGGTTGGTCGAAAGCTATCATAAGCTTACAGGGAAATAAATGATACCCCCTCTGTCCCTTCCCGGGACAGAGGGATTATATTATGATATGAACATGGTCCATCCTTCAAAGGACACTTCGCTTTCAGGTACGTTATCCTGAACTACTACAAATTCACCGTCTATCTTTTGCAGTTCGGTATATCTGGGGTATCCACTGTCGGTATCCTCCGCTATCATCGTGGCGACCTTTTCTAGCTTATTTCCATTTATGATGTACTGATTTCTTATGTTTCTGGTACCTTCGTTATAGGAATCATATATTTTACCCGTGCGTGTATCTAATACCGCATTGCATAACTCTGAATATCCCTCTAATAGTTCATACCTTAATGTGTCCGGATTCCAAAGTATATATTCGCCCTTTCTGGCGTGTCCTAATATACCATAGTCTACAATAAAATCCCAACAATACCCCTTATGTGTCCCAACCTTTGTTACCGGGGTACTGATGCTGTCCGGTTTGATATCAAAATCCAGCCTTCTTATCAGTGTCTGTCGGGTCTTGCCGTTGTTCCAGTGAACAAAGACCATTTTCCATTCGGCTTTCTCTGTCTTTATGATCTGTATATCGCAGCCGGAACCTTTTTCATAGCTTTCACCGCTTATGATCCCGCGATATGATATGACTTTTTCATCCACTTCCTTAAATGGGATATCAAACTCCGCACACAAGTCATCTTTAACTATCCTGTAATGACCGTCCTCCAACTCGCCATACATAAAAAGATTACATTTTGTTTGTCTTTCATCGCCGGGATTAACCCAATACAAGGGTAAGTTAAAAAAGGCATTAATGGCTGTAGGTATCTCATACCATTCAGCATAAAGCTTCTGAAGAGTAAAGGCCTCTCCATATGTGAATTCTATACCGGAGTCATTACGGTACTCAAGGGTAGCTTCATTCCCGTCTAAAGAAACCATCCTCAACGATACACCGTCTTTTTCGCTATATACTTCATTTGAGGCTTTATGACAATATTTCAGGTCATATTTGCTGAGTATGGCTGCATTTGGCATTAGGATGCCGGAATCAAAAGATTTTTCCATAGTGCCTTCAAGTCCGGCTGCCTCGTCAAAACATTTCTCCAGGTCAAATTCCCCACGATACAGGGAACTGTCGTTGGTCAGCCATAGACCGTCAGAATAGGTAAGCCATATATCCCCGTATCCTGAAGCATTTATACTTATACCATAGCATGGCTCATTCCATTTCAGTAATTCATCCTTGCCAACCGATTTCAGTTTAATGCCGTTTACATCATCTATAACTTTCTGTTCCCATTCTTTGTCAAAAACAGTCCTTCGGGTTGTTTTCTCTCCATCAAATCTGTATAATTCGATACAGCTGGTTATGGGTGATGCATGCTCTAAAAGCTTTACCTGTATTCCGGTATCTCCATCCCCTTGTCCGGTTTCTTCAGTATTTCTTGAAAAAAGGAATATGGAAAGTCCTATCCCCGCTATGACTATTATAAGGATCGAGATCCATAAAGCTCTTTTTTTGTAATTAACTACACTTTCAATTCTCTCCTTTATTTTCTCTTCACCAAAAGATACCAGTCCGGCTTCTTTATGTCTGTATCTTTTGGTACTGTCCAGTAAGACTTGGGCATAATCAGCCCTGTAGGTCTCATTTTTTCCCGATATCACTTTTTCATCACATGCAAGCTCTACGTCCCTGCCAAACAGTATATAAGCCGCCCATACCCATGGCATGAACCAATACACAGAAAGTATCAGATATGCCAGAAGCTTTGTAATATGGTCTTTTCTTGTGATATGTGCTCTTTCATGTGCAAGCACAAAGTCAAGCTGTTCGGATCTGATAGAAGCGGCGACATATATCTTAGGGTTTATGATACCTAAAATAAAGGCTGAGCTGATCGTTTCGCTTAAGTATACATCGTCATACGGGGTAAGAAGGGTTGCCGGTTTAAGGTTTTTCCTTATTTTAATATATCTTCGCGCCATCAACATAAGAAATATGCAGATCCCTGCGAGCCAGATATACCCAAAAGTTGAAAAGATCAAGGACACTTTGTCTGTATCTTGTATGTGCTCTGCTGCCGTCTGTACATTATCGGTAACAACCAGTTCATTATTTGCATTAGCCTGTATAGCGTCGTTTTCTATATTCTCTGTTGTTTTTTCTCCTTTGTTTTTAACAGTATTCTCCTGTTGGATAAACTCATTTACGGATATGGTCGCTTGACTTTCCGATACGGATACCGGCATGGTCATATTTGTCTGCGTAGTTATATCACTATATGTGTTCTCAGGCTCACCGTCATTTGTAAACATTCTTTCCATTATGTTTTCCGGTGAGATTTCCGGTATTGGTGCAAAGGCAGACTCTATCCTGAACGGGATTACCAGCCTGATAGCCGCAAAAATCCATAGAGCACACAATGCCGTCTTTGATGCCCTTTCCTTAAATACTATTCTCAATAAAACTATAATAAGGATTATCCCCAAAGAATATATTCCCGTCTGTAACACAGCAGAAAAAATCCGATCCATTTTATACTCCTGTTCTTAAATTGTCTATCATAGCCTGAAGCTCTTCTATATCCTTATCCGACAATTTTCCTTTTCTGATGAAGGCTGCCAGAAAATCAGGACTTGAGCCGTCAAATTTATTTGCCAACAGCTCTTCAACTTCCGCTTCCTGGGCTTCTTTTTCCTTTATGAGCGAGGTCACTGTGGAGTTCTCGTTTTTAATGACACCCCTCTCCGACAGACGTTTTATAACGGTATATGTGGTAGAATTCTTCCAGCCCAGCTCCTCCGCACAAAGCTTGGAAAGTGCTCCGCTCTTTATAGGTTCGTGCTTCCATACGAGCTTACAAAAGCGATATTCACTTTCAAATATCTTAGGTGTTTCCATATGATCAAATCTCCTTGTCTAATCCGTTAGACAAATTATAACAGCGTTATTATAATATGTCAAGCATTTTTGTCTAATACGTTAGACGTGCGGTTGATTCTCTGTGTCATACTAGATCAGGGACAATATTTATATCATAAGCTGACATTCAAATACAGATTTTAGTGTTTAGTACAGATTTGACAGAAATTACAGATTTGACAGATTTTGCAGATTTCAGATGTCAATGCAGAATTGACAGAAATTAAACAATGATGTATAATATACAGAAAGCTGGAAAAGATGATGTAAATATATGGAGGATATGGTTATGTTTGAAAATCCGTTTTCACCTATATTTGGCGGAAAGCCGGGGGTATTCTTCGGACGCGAGTCAATATTGAAACTGTTTGATCATGCTATGATTGACACCGGAAGTGAAGATCGTGCTATCTTTGTTACGGGTACGCGTGGCAGTGGTAAAACTGCGCTTCTTGAACAACTTTCAATCAAAGCAGGAGATAAAAAAAGAGTTGTAATAGATTTAGGACCGGAAAATATGATAATGCAGCTTGTCCACGTATTGGCCGGATTTGATGAAGTTACAAAAACAGTAAGTCCGCAAGCTAACGTGAATATTCTGGGAATTGGCGGTGGTATTAGTACCGGATCGGTATCAAAGACTGAACGGATAGGAAGAGAAAACCTTCAAGAACTCTTACTGAAAGCGTGCTCAAATTCCAAAAAAGGCGTTCTTATTACGGTTGATGAGATACAGAAAGTTCCGATAGAAGATGTTTCGTCTCTTTGTAATGCATTCCAAATGGTGTCTCGAAAAGGCCATGATATCATGCTGGTTGTAGCAGGTCTCCCTTATGCTTATTCAGAAATCATCAGACACGAGGGATGTACGTATCTAAGACGGGCAACTCATATAGAGCTCGGTTTATTCACATGGGATGAGGCAGAAGAAGCTTTTAAAAAAGCCTTCTCTCTCGTTAAGGGGTTAACGGTCAACAAAGATTTAATTACAAAACTAAATCAGACCAGTTTTGGACATCCTTATTTAATGCAGCTTTTGGGATACCATCTTGTCTTGCTGATTAATGACAAGGAAACAGGGAAAAAGCATCAGGTCGAAGAAAAAGAAATCGAAGAAGCTACAGCTAATGCCATATATGCATATGAACAACGTGCACTTAAGCCTCTCTTGGATGAACTGCCAAATAATGAAAAGATGTATCTTATAAAAATGTCGGAGTGTTTAAATAGCGACCGACTTGCATTATGTTCCGACATAGCCCGTAAAATGGGTGTAAAGCAGAATAATCTGAGCAGAGCAAGAGCTTATCTCATAGATCATGGTATTATTGCTGCTCCCGAACATGGAAAGGTAATGTTTTGCATTCCTTATCTTGCAGACTATGTTAAAAAAGGTGAGCAAATAGCCGGAACTGTGGAAATTGCAAGACAACGCAGGGTCTGAGAGATATGACGAATATAGCTGACAGGTAAATAATGATAGTGACTAATTGTCAAGGATTTTTTATCTTTTTCATGGTTAAATAATAAGAAAAAGATAAAAAATCCTTGACTTTTATCTTTTTGTGCTCTAAAAGACATAAAATATAGACAAAAAAGGTCAAAAAATTTTTTTGAAAATGCAAAATGGATATCCACTTTATCGTCTATATGTGTGAAGCTTCAAAAAATATAGAGAAAGGACAGAAAACATGGAGGATGCTGAGATACTTGATATGTTTCGGACACGTTCTGAGGAAGCAGTGAAGGAAACACAAAAAAAGTATGCGGATTACTGTTACAGTGTTGCGTATGGGATCCTGCGCAATAAGGAAGATGCGGAAGAATGTGTTAATGACACTATCTTAAGAGCCTGGGAATCAATCCCGCCGAACAATCCGGAAAACCTTAGAACATATCTGGGCAGGATATCAAGAAATCTTTCTATTGACAGGTTGAAAGCAGCCTTCAGTCAAAAACGTGGAGCGGGGATTGAATCGTTGGATTTTTCCGAGTTGGAAAATACACTTTTTCAATCCGAAAAAGTGTGGGAGAAGCTGGACGAAGAAGTACTTACGCAGATAATCAATTCATTCTTAAGTGAACAGAAAAAATTATACCGTATAGTATTTGTTCAGAAATACTGGTATCTCATGGAAATCAAGGAAATAGCCGAGCTTAATGAGATAAGCGAAAGCAAAACAGCTTCAATCCTATACAGAATGCGGAACAAACTTAAAAAACGATTAGAGAAAGAAGGGTACAGATTATGAGTATGAAAAAAGAAGATCTGATCTATTCAATGGCCGATATTGATGACAGCTTTATCGAAGAAGCCGATCCAGAAAAGGTAGGGATAAGAGCTGTGGAGAATCAGGCATCAAAGAAGGTAACATCTGTAAGGCACAGCTTATCAAAGACTGCGGTTGCAGCTATCGTAGCGGTATGTGTATTGGTAATTGGAGGCGGAGCCGTATGGGCTATGACCGTATCACCGCTTAAAGACTATTTCTTTAAAAACAGCGAGGAACAGGCATTTGAAGATGTATATAAAGAAATAGGAAAAACTTATACCATCGGCAGCCATACTGTTACACTTGACGGTATGACTTATGATGAAGCCACCGGAATAGGATATGTTAGCTTCAGTGCATTTGACGCAGAAGGCAACCCTACTGATTTTATGATCGGATCCAGGAAGAACCTGGGAGACCTTGATCTGACCAGTCATATTTGGGCTGAAAGCTATAAGCTTGGCGACGATGAGGTTAATTTTATAAAATTAAATGTTACAAGCTGTTACGGATCTACCGGCAAGCCGGTGTTGTATTGGCAGCTGCGCGGGGACAAGGAGGAATACGGTGCCCCTGTTATGTTCACAGTGGTAGATAACGATACCTGGGACAGAATAGCAAACGAAATAGCACAGCTTGACAAGGAAGCATTATTAAACAAAGTATACAGTCCCGAGAAAGAAGAGTATATATATGGTGGCGCAGATTACTTTAAAGTGCTTCCGGAAGTAATGGATATCTTAAACAAGTATGATCTTGTAGCATTAGATTACGAATCCATGCCTTCACAGGTCCTTGAGACTGAAAACTGCACATTCATATTCGGCAGGACAGACGGTATATTGAAATATAACAGCAATGAATTTGATGCTGACAGCTTTGTGATTAAGAGAGAAAACGGCGAAGAGATAACAGTAGAGAAGGGCCATGTCGACTCTGAATTATGGAAGGTAGCCGACCTGGACAATATGAGCTGGTTCCCCGAAACCTCAAGTGACGGCAAAGGAAATCTTGTTGCACGGTATAATTATGGTTTCATATTGGGTGCAGATGAAAAGGTATCTGTAATTATAAACGGAAAGACATACAAATAAATAGACTCGGGAGAAAACGAATATTTGGTTCCCTAAAACGATAATTGGCTAAATCTATAAAAATACATAGATTTAGCCAATTATAATTTTGCTTAAATATTCCGATGAAATAGTTTAATAAGCTATCTCAAGCATTTGAAGCAATCTGATAAATGTATCCTGTCCGTCTAAACAGGTATCGGTAAGCCATCCTTTTTCGTTATTCCATTCAGAAAGTCCGCGATAATAATACGTTTTTTTTGTATCCTCTATGATGAAAGGAATTATATGGTTACGCAAGCATTCCTTTAATATAATGAGTCGACCGACTCTTCCATTACCATCCTGAAAGGGATGAATAAATTCAAATTCAGCATGAAATGAAATAATATCTTCAATAGTTATCTTCTCCATTGAATTGTATTTTTCAAGCAGTTTCTTAATGTTATCTTGTACTTCGGAAGGCTTAGAAGTCGCTTTTCCGCCTACTAAGTTTGCCCGCTTTTTGTATTCCCCTACTGCAAACCAGGATAATGTTGAATCCTTTGTATCGTGCTTTAGTATATAGTGCAAATGTTTTATTATATCTTCTGTCAGCTTTTCTTCTGCGATATCTATCACGTAATCTATTGCCTGAAAATGATGGACAGTTTCTAGGATATCATTCACGGGTATTCCGTCTCCTGCATCAATAGTATTTGTTTCAAATATCAATCTTGTCTGTTGTTCCGAAAGCTTGCTTCCTTCAATATGGTTAGAATTATATGTCATCCTTACTTGAAGTTCATGGTAAAGACCGCCGGAGAGTTTCAACTCTTTCTCTTCCCTAAGTATCTGAAGGATTTTATTATCGGAAACCTGTTTCATGATGGTGTCGGGTGATATTTCGAGATAGTTTGCTATTTTTTTAATGCTTCCTGAAGAAAGCTTTTCTTTCTTAGCTATCTTGGCAATTGTTCTTGATGATAAACCAAGTTTTGTAACGAGCTCTGTTCTGCCAATTCCCTTTTCCTTTAATACTTTCTCAAGGCCTTCATAGGATATCATATCCGTACCACCTCCTTTGGAATCTTTACTTATTTTACCATGATTCGCCAAAAAAGTAAAGGCTTGTGCTTGAAAGTTAAAAATATGATGGGAGAGACGAAATGATTTATTAAAAAAATATAAATTCTTGTGTTTTTGTCATAAAAAACAAAATTAGAGCGTATCTATATATGTAAAGGTAATAAAATCACTATACAAAGGAGGATTTTTATGATTAAATTTAAAAGGTGTAAGATTATCGCAATGCTTTTAGTGGCAACAGTTACAGTTTCATTAAGTGGATACGCTGTTAAGGCTGACAGCTCCACTACCGGAACAGTAGGAGGAGAAGGTGTATACGCAGGTTCGTGGGCGACATCAACATCTGCCGGAGCGACTACGAGTGGACAGAATCCATATTCCGGAATATCAGCGTCGGTTTCTTCACATTATATCGCAGTAATCCCACAGAACGGTAAGATATATGAGGAAGACAAAAGTAACAGCGGTACGCATAGTGCTTCAGTGTCTTTTTCTGCCCCCAACAATTACCAAACTGTAAGCATTTCGTCATGGCATGTTGCAAGCAAAAACGGAGAAACATGGACAGCTTCCACATATCAACAATATCCCAATATCTTTCCATAAATAATAATGAGGGATAAGCAGATATGAATAACAAAAAAATTTTTCTGATTCTGGTTATTGTAGCACTGGTTTTCAGCGGTTGCAGTGAGGGAAAAGAAGCAAAGGATCCGGAGATGGACAACAATATCATTATAAAGGATCCTAACACTGTTATAAGTCAGAATCCCAGTCCTGTTATAAGTCAGCATCCTGATGAATATTATATAAAGTGGGCTGTGCCACAGCTTGGAAATGTTAATGAAGAAAGAATAGCTCAACTAAATACCCGTCTGGAAGCAGACGGGTATCCGTTTGGTGTAAAGCTTATTAGAATATCATATGATACAGATAAATATTCTGAAGAGATATATAATTGTGGTGCGGATATTGTCTGTACGGTGACGGACGCAAAAGATGAAGATGGAAATCTGATAAATACTCCATTGCAGGGAATTACAGAAGGTAAATATGCATGTTTGGATGAATACCTAAAAGATAGCCCTTTGTTTGTTGATAGAGTTTCCTGGGATCGCGTAGCATATAATGGGAGTTATTATGTTTTTCCTTCAGAAATCTTACAAGTAGATGGAGAGTTAACGCTGACTACAAGAGGATTTTCTTTTGATGGCGATTTACTCTCATTATCCGGTAGATTATCTGATCGAAATACTTTTTTTTATGGAATAACAGGCTTTGATTTTATGCAATGTTTTGGGTATGTTTATGATCCACTAAAGGGGATTATTATAGAAACCGACGGAACTGTAGTTAACCCTTTTAAAGAAGCACGATGCATAGAGTGGCTGTGTCTGTTAAACAGATGGTATAAAGATGGACTGCTTGCGACTAGTACATCTGAACCTGAAGAACGTGAAAAGTGTGACATAAAATTAGGCAGCTCAAGCCACGAAGAAAAAGGATCGTTCAAATATACCTGGAAAACGGGATTGTTTAGAAATTATAATTGGTCTACTGCGATACTTTCAACGTCAGAACGGAAAAAGGAAGCATTTCAACTGTTGGAAGTGCTTAGAACAAACCATGAGTATGGAAATCTGCTTATATATGGGAGTAGTTCTTTGGATGAACCGCCTCAGGATAATGCATTTACAAATAAACTTGTGTTTGGACTTGATGATGGCTTAAAACAAGTAGATGATGGGTTTTTACATTTTGAGTCCATAGAGGACAGGATGCAATACTATGAAAGTAATTGCCTTATTTCGCCTATTCTTTATATAGATTTTCCTCCGGAGTATATTGAAGTGTATAAAGTTGTGGAAAAATATCTGGGAATATATGGAGGCTTATATACACATGACAACTTTGAAGAGGAACTGAAACAGTTTGAAAAGGAATACACGGACGCATTAAATGCTATGATGAGTAAAATGAAATAATTATCGAAATGAGGGCTTATGGAAAATGATGAAGTGAACCGTGCAGTAGATCTGTTTTATGATGATATAAAGAGATTTGCTTATGTTGCATGTAAAAATATACATGATGCCGAGGATATAACTCAGAATGTTTTTCTTAAGCTCTCTAATTATACAGGAATATTTGAAAACGACGAGCATTTGAAAAATTGGTTGGTAAGAGTAACTAAAAATGAATACAGTTCGTTTTTGAGAAGTCCATGGAAAAAAAGAGTTGATCTGTATATTCCGGAACAAATAAAAGGTAGTTTAAATAATTATATAGAACATCCTTATGTGTATGATGCATTACTCAATCTGAAAAAAAAATATCGTGAAGTAATAATTTTGTTTTATTACGAGGAATATAGTGTTAAAGAAACTGCGGAGATCCTTAAAATAACACAAAGTACTGTCCTTAAACGATTGGAAAGAGCTAGGGGCATGATGAAAAAGTATATTTTTGAAAAAGAGCATATTACTGGAGAATTGGCAGATGAATGATTATATAACGGAAGAAGATTTAAAACATAATCTCAAAACAGCATTGGATAGTATAAAAGCTACCGAGGTGGAGAAAAAGAAAGTTAAGCAATTATGTAAAGCAAATCGTGATGGAGGAAAGATAAAACACAGTCTGCATTTATCTAAAGTGATAGCAGCCATAATTGGAGTAATTATCATATTATCGTTAGGTGGTGGGGTAATTTGGGCTATGACCGGGTCTGCGCTAAAAGAAGCATTTTTCTCAGGAAGTGATAATGAATTTGAAGAAGTTTACAGTTTAATAGGGGATGAATACTTATTAAGTGGGTATAAGTTAGTATATGAAGGTTCTACTTATGATGAAGCTGTACAAGTTGGATATTTAAGTTTCAGCGTATATGATATCGATGGAAATCCAATAGAAGCGAACTCTATAAAAGTGGTTTCTAAAGAATTGGCAAACAGTTTAATTATGAGGAAAACGCAAGCCTTTAGCGTATTGATAAATGAAAAAGAAATAGGATTATTTGTATATCTTAACTCTGAGAGTATGTTTACGGTCAATAACAATAATAACATACTTTTCAGGTTTTCCAGATTGAACATAGACAATAATGATCACTATAATGATAGTCCGTTTAGTTTTCTTGTTCTTGATATGGATAAGGCACAAGATGTATATAACAGGATAGACCAATTAGATGAAGACACAATTTGTCCATTATCTTTTGATGAGTCTAAGGGAATACCTTTATACGGCTACGATATTAATTCTATGCAGCCTGAGGTGGAGGATATTCTTAATGAATATAATCCCTGTTATGTAAAAAGCATTAACACTCCTGCGCAGATTATAGAATTTGATGGTATTAAACTGACGATAGGCCGTATGGATGTTGTTATAGAGTTTAATCAATACAGAACAGTTAGTAGTTTTTCTTTAGTAAGAGATACAGGCGAAAGAGTTTTATTTACATATAACGAAGGGTTTTGGAATGTAGAAGGAAATGAGAATATTCAAACAGGTGGGGGACCGGGAAATCTCTTGGGAGATAGAAAAGAAGCTTTTAATATGGGTTTTGTGCTCGGAGCCGACGAAAAAGTAACTATAGAAGTAAACGGGAAAACCTATCGATAAAGGATTTATGGAGAGTGCAGGTGATGAGGATTTTACATTATAGGAAAAGAATACGCAATAAGAATATATTATCTTTAGTAGTAGTTTTGACACTTGGCTGTCTACTTTTGGGTTGTTCCAAAGGAAACGTACCGGGGATAGAGGAAGATGCTTATGGAGTAGATGGTGAAGGTTTGTTTGGAACATATTGTAACAGCGGAGTATTGTATATGCATAGAGGCATAGTGTATTTATTTGAACCGGTTACGGGTACGGCTATGCCTATATGTACGAGAATCAATTGTTCTCATCAGGGAAAATCACCTCAGAATCCTAATCCTGATTGTGATGCATATCTTGGAGAGTTAACAGGTTATACTGCTATAATCGGAGATCATCTGTATTATGTGACCAAACCGGATGATACACATGGCAGTGCAGGCTTGTTTGAGAAGAACTTCTGCAGAGCTGATAAAGATGGAACAAACCGCAAAGTGTTATATCAAGCGGATGATATTTCTATCAGTACTATGGGAAAGTATGAAAATGGTTATTTTTTATATGGGTATTACAATCAGGAAGATATAAATGGTGAGCCTATAGACAAGGAAGAAGTAGGGATATGTGTACTGGATCTTAAGACAGAGGATATGCAGCAGATAAGACTCGGAGCTTACTATAATGGTCGTATTGGAGGAATGACGGTAGTAGACGATGAGCTATATTATAAAATTATATACTATACAGAAAGTCTGAAAGGATACGATTTTAGTTTTTTATCAGATCCGGCTAACAAGGAGTATTTTAACTCAATATTTAGGTCAGAAATATGGAAATATAATCTGAAGACAGGCGAAAAAGTATTATATTATTGCGGAGACCCCGAACAAAGCGTGCTGGGGTTGGGATATGGTTATATGTATTATTCTGACAATAAGGATACTGAGCAGGTGGTAAAAAATCTTAAAACCGGGAAAGAGTATCGTGTAGTCGAATCGGTAAAGAATACACCTTTTATATCCGGAGAAGGGATATATCTATTGGGAGATGGGAAAATTAAGCTGTGGAAGTATGAAACTGAGAATGTTGAAGAGATTGGTTCCTATCCTGATAATGAAGAGATGATCATACAATGGGTTTCAAGAGACTATGTATATGCAATTGTTTTTTTTGAAACTGGATACAAAACCATGTATTATAAGAAGGACGAATTTATGAAGGGCCATTTGACAGGTATGGAATATACTGTTGGTAACTGAAGAGGGATTCTTAGACATACTATTATACTTGGGAGTTTACTAAGTATTCACAAAATAATATGTCCCTTTTTTACGTTTCCATCGTTATTGTATATTAGAAGGGATAAATGGCGGGAGGCAATCCTTAAGTGGACGATAGTAGAAGGAGCGGTGGTTTGTGACCAATAATATGATAAGAGTAGAATATAACGGTAAAAAAAAGAGTTTAATTTTATTGTTGATGATAATAATAGTATTATCGGGTTGCAATCAGCAAACAATTAATAATCAGGATAATAAAGTTAACGGAAATTTAGAAAACCAAGATTTGGTTGTTTCCAAGAATGAAAAGGTATTAGATTCAAGTTCTGTTTTTAAAACAGAAGATTATTCCGATGATTATTATGTTACATGGGCTGTACCGGACAATATTCAGGTAGAGGATGAATGGATTGTTCGGTTGAATAAAATGCTTGCAGAGGAAGGATACCAATTTGGTCTAAAATTAATTCGTATAGAAGATGTGATAGGTAGTGATTCTTATGAGAAAAAAATGTATTCCAGTGGTGCAGATATTGCTTTTGTTGGGTGGGATTGGCTCAATGAAGGAATAGTTGAAAACGGAATAGAACAGGGTATTTTTTTCTGTCTTGATGATTATTTGGAAGATAGTCAGTTATATGATTCAAAGCCAAAGTGTTTTTGGGATACGGTAACCTTTAGAGGACATATTTATCTGTTCCCCTCAGAAAATGCACAGGATGGTGTAAAATTGATTGTTGATAGTGGCGGTTCTGTTTTTAATGGCGATGTTTTGTCTTTAAGCGTACAAAATCAAGATTATCAGCAGCTCTATTATGGATGGTCAGGATTGGATTTTGTACAGTGTTTTGATTTATATTATGACAGAATGAGAGGAGTTGTAGTCACAAAAGATGGAAACATTGTAAACCCATTTGATGATGAAAGAGTTATTACATTTTTATATAATTTAAACAAATGGCATACAAGTGGGAAATTGGTTACGGATTATGAGAATGCTAATAAGCGGGATGATTGTGATATTCGATTGAAAAGGGGATATTCGGATTCTGATGATTCTTTTTACAGTTGGGATATGTCTTTATGTAAAAGATATAAATGTGGTACAGCAATCTTATCCTCGTCAGAAAAAAAAGAAAAAGCGTTTAAACTAATAGAACTATTGAGATGTAATCATGATTATGGTAACTTGCTTGTCTATGGAAAATGTGGAGATGAAATAGGAAGCATTGACCAAGCGGCATACAGTACAAAACTGATACTTGGGTTAGATGACGGATTAGTACAGGTAGACGATGGATTAATACATTTTAATTCTGAGAATGATCGAAAATCATTCTATGAAAAAAATATCAAGGTATCTCCAACGTTATATATGGATCTGCCTAGTGGATGCTTTGAGTTGTATAAAATTGTTGATAAGTATCTTGGGAGCGGCGATAGTATTATTAGTCATGATAATTATGAAGAAGACCTGAATCGTTTGATTCGTGAATACACCGAAAAATTTAATGCTGTATTCGGATAAAAAGAAGGACATGTTTTATGCAGGATAACCACTCTTGGAAAATAATGTTTAACAAAAAGATAATAATGTTTTTTTTGCTTGCTTCATTGATCGTGGTTTTACCGGGGTGTACTAAAGAAAGCCAGAACCTTAAGTTTGAAGATGCATATGGCGAAGATGGAGAGGGTGTTTTAGGGACCTTTTGTAACGCGGGCGTGTTATATTCACATAAAGGGATAACATATCTTTTTAATCCTGATACAGAGATGATAGCCCCTATATGTACTAGGATTAATTGTTCTCATCAAGGAAAGTCACCGCAAAATCCACATCCGAGTTGTGATGCATATTTGGGGGAGATTGCCGGCTACACAGCTATAATAGGAGATTATCTATATTATGTGTCGAGACCGGACGAGGCGACCGGAAGTGCCGGGATGTTTGAAAAAGAATTTTGCAGGGCAGATAAAGATGGGACAAACAGGACAATTCTTTATAAGGCTGATGATATTTCTTTCAGTACCATTGGAAAGTATGAAAATGGTTATTTTCTTTATGGTTATTATAATCAGGAATACACAAATGGTGAACCCAGAGAAAAGGATGAGGTCGGAATGTGTGTGTTGAATCTTGAGACGGAAGAAATGACGCAGATAAAGCTTGAGGATCTATATGGCGGGCGTATTGGCGGGATGACTGTTGTGGAGGATAGTCTGTATTACAGAGTTTCTTATAATACAGAAAGCTTAAAAGGATATGATTTCGCTTTTTTTACTGATCCAGCTAATGAGGAATTTCTTAATTCTGTGTCCAGAATAGAGATTTGGAAATATAATCTGAAAACGGGTGAAAAAGATTTATATTATAGTGGGAGTCGGGAACAGAGTGTTATGGGACTGGGATATGGGTATTTGTACTATTCTGATAACCAAGACACTGAGCAGGTGGTAAAAAATCTTAAAACCGGGAAAGAGTATCGTGTTATCGAATCGGTAAGGAATACACCTTTTATATCCGGAGAAGGAATATATCTGCCGGGAGATGGGAAAATAAAGCTATGGAAGTATGAAACTGAGAATGTTGAAGAGATTGGTTCCTATCCTGATAATGAAGAAATGATCATACAATGGATATCAAAGGATTATGTTTATGCGATCGTTTTTTACGAAAACGGATACAAAACCATGTATTATGACAGGGATGAATTTATGAAAGGGCATTTTACAGGTCGCGAGTATACCGTTGGTAACTAAAGAGGAATCCCTTGACAAATTATCATACTTGAGAGTTTACAAAAAATTTACATAATAATTTGTCCCTTTTTTACATTTCATTCGTTATTATATGTTAGAACGGATAAATGAGGGAGATGATATTATATTAGTGAGGGAGTCATGGATAGAATTAAGAAAAAGGCTGGATTATATGTATTCTTTTGTTTTGTACTGGTTTTTATCATCGGTTGTAACAGACAAGCTCCGGAAAGCAATGATTTAAAAAATACAAATGTAGATAATACAATATCCACTAAAATAACCGATCAACCTGTCAGTATTACAGGTCAGCAAGAGGATATTTGTTATGTAACCTGGGCTGTCCCGGGAAACCTTACACGTATTAGTGATGAAAGTGTAAACAAAGTAAACAACAAACTAAAAGATGATGGTTATCCATTTAGGTTAAAAATCATACGCATAGAGAGCAACTACGATACAGACTATATAGGTGAGCTTGATCTTTGTGGAGCTGATATTGTATTTACTGGAATCGGAGTATTAAATAGCAGTGACAGTCTTACTATTGATGAAATAATATCAGGGAAGTATGAGGATCTTACAGAGTATATAGAAAACAGCTGTTTAAATGACCTTATTCCCCGAAAACTTTTAGACGCTTCGTCTTATAAGGGGAAAATGTACCTGCTTCCTTCAGAATATGTTCAGGATGGGGCAGACCAGATACTGATATATAAAAGTAACAATAATGCAAACGCAGTGACATTTGATGGCATTGATTCCGATGTCTTTATGCTTAAAGGGGTAGTTTCGGAAAAAAATAAATTGTTTTATGGCTTTACTGATTTTGAATTTGTCAGATGCTTTGGATACTGTTATGATTCAGGAAACGGGCTTGTTATCTCAAATGAGGGACAGATCATCAATCCTTTCGAGGATGAGAAATGTCTTGGATGGATGCAGATGGTTAATACGTGGTATAAGGAAGGTGTGGCTCCTGATCCACGAGATGGAAATCCTACTGTGATTAAGGCTAAATGTAGTCTGCAACTGACTACTTCTTCGAATATTACAAAGGAAAACGGACAGGTTGTTAAGACATGGAAAAGAGAATTGTGTAACCGATATGGTTGGTCAACTGCAATCAGAAAAGATTCAAATAAAAAAGAAAACGCTTTTAAGTTTCTGGAGTTGATCAGAACTAATCATGAATATGGGAATCTGCTCATATATGGAAAATTAAGTGAAGACGAAGGTTCAATAGAAGATAACTACATGAATAAGGTAGTTTTCGGATTGGATGATGGACTAATTCAGTTGGATGATGGACTTAGACATTTTGCGTCTGCACAGGAAAGATTGGAGTATTACGAAGAAAATGTACCGATCTCTCCCTCTATATATATGGATATTCCGAAAGAAAGCTCGGAATTATCTGTGATAGTAAAAAAATACCTTACAAATGACAGCATCCTTTTCCATGATGAATTCGAATCTGAATTTGAGACATTTAAAAGTGAATATACGGAAGCGTTTGACCGGATTTTTAAGAAATAACAGGATTCATAAGTTAAGAGGTCTTGATAGAGGTTTATATGAAAAAAATCGTGATAATGTTCTTTGCGGTCTTAGCCGGACTCTTAAACGGGTGTGCAAAAGCAGATAATAAAATGTCCGATACTATCATAGTTTATGGGTCGATGGGTACTTCTACTTCCTACAGTGATCTCGGGGTTTTTGAAAATGAAAGGGGTATCCTTTATTATTTTGACCCTGTAACCGGTATACGTACCCCTTTGTGTTCTAAAGTTAACTGCAGACATGAAGGGTATAGCAGTACCAATCCCCATCCGACCTGTGATGCTTTTTTTGCTGAGTGGTACAACTGTTCGGCCATAGTGGGGGATTGTCTGTATTATGTAGCCGGAGAAGAGAAAAATCCATTGTTTGTTAAAGATATTTACAGGGCAGACAAGGATGGGACGAACAGAAAGCTTCTTTACCGTGCTGAAAACACGGAAATATTCACACTGGGCACATATGAGGACAACTATTTTATCTATCTTTATTATAACCAGGAAGATCAGAACGGGCTCCCTTTAGAGAAGATCAGGCTGGGGATGATCCTTCTTGATCTGGAAACAGAAGAAATAACGGATGTTGATTTTGGAGACACATACGGAGGCCGCTTGCTGGCAGCTACAGTTAAGGATGATAAAGTATATATATATGAGTCATACTTCACAGAAGATATCAGCAAGATCGATTTTGCGGGGCTGTCTGCTTTGGAAAGGGAGGATTATAATAATTCATTTCTAAAAGAAGAAATATGGGAGTATAACATAAAAACAGGGGAAAAGAGAAAACATTGTGAGATCCCATCTGACAGCACATTCTGTATGATCGCATACGGACATATGTTTACATGCTACGATAACCGGATGATACTACAGGAGCTTGGGAATGACACGGTTTATGAGATAACCGGAGTATCGTGTGAAGGATACAGTAAATGCCTGTTTGATTCGGGAGTCCTGTTTTCAGGGAACGGAAAAGTCCTGCTATGGGAAAATGGTACAAGAGAGCTAAAAGAGATAGGGACATATGATCCGGAGAACAGGATATATCTGACATGGGTTACACCGCACTGGGTATACGGGAATATATTCGGAACAGCAGGTAATGACCTTGTATGCTTTCCAAGGGAAGAGTTTATGAAGGGCAGCTTTGAATACAAGGTAATGGATAATGGGGAATGATGTATCATGAAGCTTGAATGCAGGAACCTGACAAAAGACTATAAAAAAACACGTGCACTGGACGGATTCACGTTTGAATTCACCCCGGGGATATACGGCCTGCTGGGACCGAACGGGGCAGGGAAGACCACGCTCATGAACCTTATAACGGATAACCTGAAGCCCACATCCGGGGAAGTGCTCTGTGACGGTGTGCCCATAAAAGAGCTCGGCTCCGCATACCGTGCCAAGATAGGCTTTATGCCGCAGCAGCAGAACATATATCCTGCATTTACCGTGGAAAGGTTCCTCTGGTACATGGCAGGGCTTAAAGACCTGGATAAAAACACCGTAGAAGGGGATATAAAGCAGCTCCTGGAGCAGGTCAACCTGTATGAAGACAGGAAAAAGAGGCTGGGTGAGCTTTCGGGAGGCATGAAGCAGAGGGCGCTTTTAGCCCAGGCGCTGCTCGGAAAGCCGGAACTCATCATACTTGACGAACCCACGGCAGGAGTGGACCCGAAGGAGAGGATCCAGATGAGGAACATCATCTCCCGGGTGGGGTTTGAGAGCATCATAATCATAGCCACGCATGTGGTACCCGACATACAGTTTATAGCAAAGGATGTACTCCTGCTCGACAAGGGAAAAGTGATAAAGCAGGGTGCACCCGGTAAGCTTTCCCGGGACATGCAGGGAAAGGTGTTCGAGATAGTAACGGATGATAAAGGATTTGAAGATATCCGTAACAGATACAGGATAGTGAACGTACATAAGGATGAGGAAGAGATAAGAGTACGCGTGGTAAATGATACGGTACCTGAGCACGTGCATAAGGCCTGCGAGGTCAAGCCCGACCTTGAGGACCTGTACCTGTATCATTTTGAGTAAGGAGGTCAGGAATGCTTTTCTTTAACGAGTTAAAGAAAACATTTGGAAAAAGGACATTTCTGATACTTGCTGCCGTCTGTTTCCTAAGCTGGCTGTTCATCACAGTAAGCGAGAAAAACAGGGGGTATGTTTTCCGTGCGGAAGATTATAAGGCCATATATGAACGACCGGAGATGAACGGAACCTTTGATGAGGCTGAAGAGTATATAAAGAGCAGGGATACGGGGGAGATAACCGCAGAGTATTTCCTGATAAGCTATGTAAAGTCTGAGATAAAAGATATATCCGGATACATGGACTACAGGGAGGGCATAATAGCTTCGGCCGAACGCCTGAGCGTGCTCCCCATATTCAGTGACGCATCCGGCTTTTCACGCCTGAACATGGCTAAGACGGCAGAGGTATACGACAGGCTCCCCGCCATACGGACGGAGCCGGGGCCCGGCAGGGGAGTGGTCATGGCTTCCGGGTATACAGGCTCTGTCATATTTGCCATAGTGTTCATGGTATATATCATCTTTTCGCTTGTGGTAAGGGAAAAAGAGATAGGTACGCTCAACCTTACCCGTACCACGGCAAAAGGGCATAAGCCCCACGGGGCGGCTAAGCTTAAGGTGTGCATGGTATCGGCTGTGCTGACAACAGTGGTGCTTGAGGGCATCAGCTGGATAACGGCGGGGATGACATACGGTCTTGGGAATATGTCACGTCCCATCCAGTCCGTGCCCGAGTACCGTACCTGTGTGTTTGAGCTGAGCATCACGGGCTTCATGCTCGTGACTGTCCTTTTTAGGGCAGCGTTTGTTGTTATGGTCACGGTACTTGTGTTCTTCCTTGCCTGTGCCTTTAAGACATATCCCGGCATGCTCCTCGGAATGGCAGCCGCAGCCGGGACAGAAGGCTTCCTGTATCTTACCGTACCGGGGAACAGTATATGGGGGCTTTTTAAGTATATAAACATCTTTGCAGGAGCAGATACCGGCTTCCTGCTGGGGGATTATATAAACCTTAACGTATTCGGAAGACCGGTATGGTACCTTCCTGTTTACCTGGGGTTTTTATCCGTCCTGCTCATAGTGTTCAGTATCTTAGGCATAATGGCGTATGACCGCATAACCGGTACTGCCGGTCAGGGACCGGACAGGGTAAGGCTCAGCCTGATCCCTTCACGCAGCCGTTCCGTATTTTTACAGGAGTGCCACAGGTACCTCTTCTGTGAAGGGGTACTGCTGGTCCTTGCAGCCTTCATCATCTTCAGGGCAGTCTCTTTCAGCCCGGTCAGGGAAGTGTTCCGTATGCCGGAGGATATATACTATAAGCAGTATATGCTGCAGCTGGAGGGCATGTATTCGGAAGAAAAGACGGAAGAGATAAAGAACGAACGGAAGAAGTACGAAAGTGTAACGGAGGAGTTCCGGAAAAGCATGGAGCAGGCTTCGGACGAGACCATAAGGAGCCTGATATCGGCAAAGTTCCAGGATGAGACAAGGAAATATGCCGTGCTCGACCGGGTGGAGGCCCATGCAGAATACCTGAAGGAAAAAGGCGGAGCCTTTGTATATGACGCAGGATACCGGATACTGACGAATGATGATACAGGAAAGAAGGATAACCGCATACTTGCTGTTATGGCAGCACTTATGATGGTGGTATGCTCTGTGTTCATGTATGCTCCCGATTACCAGACGGGAGTGGACCGGATAGTGAGGTCTACGGTAAAGGGAAGGAAGAAACTGTTCCTTAAAAGGGAAGCTGTAGGGACCGGGGTGCTGCTTATCCTATTCGTAGTTACTTATATACCGTTTTTCGTGAGTGTGCTAAAGGCTTACGGAGCTGCCGGACCGGGATATCCGGCATGCTCATTGGGGCATCTGGAAAGCATACCGGCATGGATATCCATACGGGTTTACCTGATGATCTTAAGTGCTGTAAGGTTCGTGATCCTGTGGCTGGAAATGAACATGGTTTTCCTCATCTCAACAAAGGTCAGAAGTATCTCATATGCCCTGATCATTGGAGCTGCATTGTTTGTGATACCGGTGGTGTTTATATAAACAATCTAAAGTTGAATATTGGTTTTTCAAGTTTGGGTTCCACGTTACAGACTGACAGGAAGATAATGATAAATAGTCAAGGATTTTTTATCTTTTTTGCGAGAAAATACGGAGCAAAAGATAAAAAATCCTTGACTTTTATCTTTTTGAAGCATATTATAAAAGAAAAAGATGAAAAATAATGGGTAATGGGGGGTTAAAATGGAGAACATAATCGGACGCGAAAGAGAAATAAAAAGACTAAACCGAGCTATGGAAGAAAAAGATGCTCAGTTGATAATAGTGTATGGTAGAAGAAGAGTTGGAAAAACATATTTGATAAATGAATATTTTAACGGGAATTTTGATTTTAAATTTACGGGATCTTTTGATCAATCAACTACGGAACAGTTGAGAAACTTTAGACTGGAACTGTCACGGTATTCCGGGGAGAATATAAATAGTATTAAGGATTGGACAGAGGCTTTTTTTGCATTAAGAGATTATCTCGAAAAGAATGCAAAAAAGAAGCAAATAGTCTTTTTTGATGAAATGCCATGGATGGACAGGCAAAAATCCGGCTTTCTGCCAGCATTTGAGTGGTTCTGGAATTCATGGGGGAGCGCAAGAAAAAATCTGGTATTTATTGTTTGTGGATCTGCAGCTTCGTGGTTAACTGAAAAAATCGAAAAAAACAAAGGCGGGCTTTTTAACAGACATACATGCCGGTTGTATCTTGAACCGTTTAATCTTTGTGAGACGGAAAAGTATTTAGAATCAAGGAATGTTTTTTGGTCAAGATATGATATAACCCAATGTTATATGATAATGGGGGGGATTCCATATTATCTCAGATTGCTTGATAGAGAGCAGACATTAAATGAAAATATTGACAATCTGTTTTTTAGCAGGAGATCGGAGTTATGGAATGAGTTTGAAATGCTGTATCATACTCTATTTTCAAACAAGGAACCTTATATTAAGATTGTGGAAGAATTAAGTAAAAAAAGATATGGCCTGAAAAGAGAGGAAATCGTTAAAAATACCGGGCTTCCAAGTAACGGAGTTCTTACAAATATGTTGTTAAATCTTGAAAATTCCGGGTTTATCAGTGTAAATAACTCTTTTGGAAATAAAAAGAAAGAAAGAAAGTATAAACTGTGTGATTATTATACAATGTTCTATTTCAGATTTATAAAGAATAATTATGGAAAGGATGAACATTACTGGTCAAACATGACTGATAATCCTGCCAGAAATGTTTGGACAGGTTTGTCCTTTGAACAAGTGTGTAATGACCATATAGAGCAGATAAAGCATAAACTGGAAATAGCCGGAGTTATGTCGGAAATATCAACATGGCAAAAAATCGGCAATCCCGATGAAATGGGTGCACAGATAGATTTGATCATAGAACGCAGAGACCAGGTTATTAATCTTTGCGAGATAAAGTTTACAAAAAACGAATTTGAAATAAATAAGGAATACGACATGCAATTAAAGAATAAAGTCGAAGTATTCAAAGAAGATACAAAAACCAAATGCACACTTCAGCTTACAATGATCACTACATATGGAATAAAAAGGAATAAATACAGTAATTACATAAGTAAGCAAATATGTATGGAAGACCTGTTTGGTTGCTCGAAATGACAGAATTCCCTTGGCGTTCATGGGTTAAGAAAAAAGTGCTTGCATTTTTTGGATTTATGTATTATCATTCTTTGCAAGGCAATGAAGGAAAAGAGTAGATACATGGATGTCTTCAGAGAGTGTCCGGCCGGTGCGAGGACATGACGGATATATATCGAATACGTTCCGGAGCCGCTTCCTGAAATGTTCAGTAGGGATAGACGGGTGCGCCCGATATTGCGCAAAGTGTGTGATGGCACATGATGAGGAGTGTTTTGTGAGAAGCACTTAAATAGAGGTGGTACCGCGGATTTTTCGCCCTCTGTTCCATAACCGGAGCAGAGGGTTTTATTTTTGCTCCGAGATCAACAGGTATTTGTTTTACGAAAGGAGAAACACTATGGGAATCTATGAAGAACTGATTGAGCGTGGACTTATCGCTCAGACTACCGATGAGGCACAGATAAGAGATCTGGTCAACAACGGAAAAGCAACATTTTATATCGGGTTTGACTGTACGGCAGACTCTCTTACCGCAGGTCATTTTATGGCACTTACACTTATGAAGAGACTTCAGCAGGCAGGCAACAAGCCTATAGCTTTGATAGGCGGCGGCACCACTATGATAGGTGACCCTTCCGGCAGAAGCGACATGAGAAAGATGCTTACAAGAGAAGATATCGATCACAATGCGGAGTGCTTTAAGAAGCAGATGGAGAGATTTATTGATTTTTCCGACGGAAAAGCTATGATGGTCAATAATGCCGACTGGCTTATGAACCTTAATTACATTGAGCTGTTAAGAGAGGTAGGTGCCTGCTTCTCCGTTAACAACATGCTCCGTGCCGAGTGCTACAAGCAGCGTATGGAGAAGGGACTTTCCTTCCTGGAGTTTAACTACATGATCATGCAGTCCTACGACTTCTATTACATGTTCCAGAAGTACAACTGCAACCTTGAGTTCGGCGGTGACGATCAGTGGAGCAACATGCTGGGCGGTACAGAGCTTATCAGACGTAAGCTCGGCAAGGACGCTCATGCCATGACCATCACTCTTCTTACCGATTCCAACGGCAACAAGATGGGCAAGACCGCAGGCAATGCAGTATGGCTTGATCCTGAGAAGACTTCACCTTACGATTTCTACCAGTACTGGAGAAATATCGGCGATGCCGATGTGGATAAGTGTATCAAGATGCTTACGTTTCTTCCTATGGAGCAGATCCGTGAGATCGAGAAGTGGGATGGTTCACGTATAAATGAGAAAAAGATGCTGCTGGCACATGAGCTCACCGAGCTTGTACACGGCAAGGAAGAGGCTGATAAGGCAGAGGCTACCGCTAAGGCACTTTTTGCAGGCGGCGGAGATGATGCAAATATGCCTACCACTACATTAAATGCTGCTGATATCCCTGCTGAGGGTCTCGGCATCATCGATCTTTTAAGCCGGTGCGGACTTATTCCTTCCAAGGGCGAGGGCAGACGTCTTGTTGAGCAGGGCGGTGTCAGCGTGGACGGCGAGAAGATCCCTTCATTTGATACCAAGATCTCTAAGGATGCACTGCTTGCCGGCGTTAAGATCAAGAAGGGCAAGAAGGTATTCCATAAGGCTGTGGCTGAGTAATAGATTGACATAAAAGTAGTATTATGATATATATACATCATATAGTATTATGCAATTTGTAAACGACAAAATATCGGTTGGAGAAGATAATGGATTCGATAGTACAGGCATTATACCTTCACGCACAGGAGAGTCCGGAGCGTGTGGCGGTTATAGCGGATGATGAGAAGATAACATACGGCGAGTTGTGGAAAGAGGTACAGGGCTTTGCGGAGTTTTTACGTAAGCAGGGCTTTCCCAAAGGCTCCAGGATCACGGTAAAGGCGGCTCCTTCCATATGGTTTGCGGTATCGTGCTTCGGCATACATCTTTCCGGTAACGTACATGTGCCCATGGAAAAGACCATAGGTCCCGACGGTATCATAAATATCGCCGATGAGCTTGCTGCTTCCATGATAGTGGCTGATGCGGATCTTTCGGATAAACTTGAAGGAAAGCAGTATACATGTATTTCTTCCGGGGACGTGAGGAGCATAGCCCGCGAGAACTACCGTGATGGCCTGGAGTTTGAGTTCCCGACTTTGGATATGACCTGCGATATCATGTTTACCACCGGTACCACAGGTAAGTCAAAGGGTGTTATGGAGTCGCACAGAGCGGTTGTGGCCGTATCGGAAAATGTACAATACGGTGCCGATATACCTAAGGACAATATCTATCTTGTGCCTGCTCCCATCAATCACGCTTCAGCCATAAGAAAGCTGTATGTAAGCATACTTACGGGTACCACTGTGGTACTGCTCGACGGCTTTACCGATGTTAAGAAGTTTTTTGATTATGTTGATAAATATAAGGTTACATCGATACTTATGCCTCCGGCTGCTGTAAGGATGATACTTTTACTGGCGGCCAAGAATCTCGCCAAGTATTCGGACCAGCTGCATCACATCCATACCGGTTCGGCGGCATTCCCCGAGGCTGATAAGGATAAGCTGTGCGAGATACTTCCCAACACAAGGCTTTATTTTGCGTACGGGTCTTCTGAGGCCGGCTGTGTTTCGATGTATGATTATTCGAAGAACCGCGGTCTTATCAGCTGCGTAGGTAAGCCCAACAAGAATGCGAATATTTTTATAGTGGATGATAACCGCAATCCCATAAAGTCTTCCAAGGAGAACCAGGGTCTCATAGCCATCTCCGGCGGCATGGTCATGCAGGGATATTATAATGCTCCCGAGCTTACCGAGGAAGTGCTCAAAGATGGTGTGGTATATACCAACGATATAGGTTATATCGATGATGAGGGTTATGTATACATGCTCGGAAGAAAGGGCGATGTTATAAATATCGGCGGACTGAAAATAGCTCCGACCGAGGTGGAGAATGTAGTGCTCCGTTACCCTGATATAGCCGACTGTGCATGCTTTGCCGTAGAGGACAGGATGGGTGGCGTGGTGCCCAAGCTGAATGTAGTGATGAAGAAGGGCTGCGAGCTTGATACTGCAGCACTCCGCGCACATATGGCCAAGCACCTGGAAGCGTTCAAGATACCGAAGCAGATAGTAAAGGTGGATGAGCTTCCGAAGACTTCCAACGGGAAGTTGGACAGGAAGAATCTAAAATAAGCTATCCAGATATTATAAAGTATTACACCTCATCTGCCCCTTCGGGGCACCTTCCCCTCGAGGGGAAGGCTGTTGAGGGATAATATATATATGAAAGGGAAAAGATATGTTAGACAGAATTATTGAAATCCTCCAGGGTATCCGTGATGATATTGATTATTATTCGGAAGATTCCCTGATCGATGACGGTCTCCTTGATTCATTCGATATCGTAGGCCTTGTAAGCGAGCTTAAGGACGAGTTCGATATCGATATCATCATTGATGACCTCACTCCCGCCAACTTTAACAGTGCAGAAAGCATCTGTGCACTTGTAAAGAAGCTTCAGGACGAGGACTGACGGCAGAGTATATTCTGTAACAGGATATAAATGAATCTTTTATAAGGTTTAATACTTCTTTTTTGGAAGAGAAGCATTAAGCCTTATAGTTGTGTGTACGAATTTGGAGAAACTTTATGGCTTTGACATCATTTAACTTCCTATGCTTCCTGGCAGTGGTGCTGGTACTTTATTATATAGTACCGAAGCGTTTCCAGTGGGTGCTTTTGCTTGTGGCGAGCTACGCTTTTTATCTGTACAGCGGAGTGGCACAGGTATTTTTCTTGCTTGGCACGACGCTTGTAACCTATGGTTCAGGCATGCTCATGCAGAAACGCAGGAACAGGTATAAGGCAGAACTTGCGGCAGAGCCTTCCATGGAGAAGGAGAAAAAGCAGGCATTAAAGAAAAAGACCGCAGCCGATATCCATAAGATACAGGTGCTGACCGTAGTGCTCGATCTGGTGGTGCTTGCTGTTGTTAAGTATTCCGATTTTGCGATCAAAAACATCAATGATGTCATAAAGGCACTGGGTGGCGGCAAGAATGCACTCCCCGGGCTTAATCTTATAGTACCGTTAGGTATTTCTTTCTATACATTTATGGCGATGGGTTATGTCATAGATATAGGAAGGGGTAAGTACGAGGCGGAGAAGAATCCGGCGAAGCTGGCATTGTTCCTTTCTTTCTTCCCTTCCATAGTGCAGGGACCCATTAGCCGTTTTGATGATGTGGGGAAAAAGCTCGTTGAACAGCATAAGCTGAATTACGAGAACATCACCTACGGAGCACAGCTTATCATGTGGGGCTTTTTCAAGAAGCTCGTTATAGCTGACAGGGTGGCTCCGGTCGTTTCTGAGATTTTTTCCGTTAAAATGTTTGACAAGCTGTCCGGAACCACGATGTTTTTCGGTATGCTCTGCTATGCGGTGCAGATATATTGTGACTTCTCCGGCGGTATCGATATCACACGCGGTGTGGCCCAGATGATGGGCATAGAGCTTCCACTTAACTTCGAGAGACCGTATTTCTCGACATCGGTAGCCGAGTACTGGAGAAGATGGCATATCACTCTGGGTGCATGGATGAGAGAGTACGTATTCTACCCCATCATGCTTTCAAAGCCCATGTCCAAGCTCAGCAAAAAGGTTAAGGACAAGCACGGACAGAAGGCGGCTAAATATGTGCCCTCGGTCATCACACCGTTTATAGTATTTATCCTTATAGGTATCTGGCACGGTGCAAACTGGAGATATGTGGCATTCGGTCTGTATAATGCCGTGATAGTGGCAGGAAGCGTGGCACTGGAGCCCGTGTTTAAAAAGATGGCCGAAAAGCTTCATATAAATACGGAGAGTAAGGGCTGGAAGGTATTTAAGATCGTAAGGACTTTCCTTATATTAGGTATATCCAAGATACTGGTCAAGGCTGCAAGCCTTAAGATGGCGGTAAAGACCATCGTTAAGATATTTACGAGCTTTAATCTCGCTTTCGGAAGCGAAATGGTGAAGTACGGATTTGACTTAGGCTACAAGAACAATATAGTGCTCGGCCTCGCAGTACTCCTGCTTTTCATCATAAGCCTGCTTCAGGAAAACGGAGTGAAGATAAGGGAGAGCGTGGGAAAGAAATTTATAGTCATCAGATGGCTGCTTTACTTCCTGCTGCTCATCATCATACTCGTATTCGGTATCTACGGACCGGAGTATGATGCGGCAAGCTTTATTTACCAGACGTATTGATGATGCGGATATGTACTTAATGAGGAACACATAATGAATAAAAAACAGGTAATTAAAATAGTGGTTTTTATAGCCATATTCGGGGTTATCCTGTATTTGCTGTGCGATATATTCGAATACAAGAATAACTATATGGCTAAGGGTTATGCAAGCTACAAGGCCTGCGAGGATGATACGGTGGATGCAGTGTTTATCGGTACGAGCGGTGTCAGCCGTTCTTGGATAGCGGTACAGGCGTATCAGGATTACGGTATGACCGTGATGTCTCTGGCTATAGATGCTATGCCCTGCTGGCTGGTGCTCGATATGGTGCAGGAGGCATATAAGTTCCAGAATCCGGGACTTCTTCTGCTTGATATGAGAATGTTTACGCTGTATGACCCTTCCAAGGTGCCGGCACTTTCCGTCACACGTTCGAGACGTGCGATAGATACGCTTGATTTCTTCTCTTCAAACAGACTCGATGCGATCAACAGGACTTTGAAGCTGGCAAGTACTTTTGAAGATTATGATATGTCAAGGTTCGATCCTTCGTTGTTCTTAAGCTTTATCCAGTATCACGGTATGTGGGCCGATGATGGATTTAACCCGTTTGAGCAGATAGGATGTCCCGAGGCTAAATATCTCGGCTTCTATATTAATAAGAAGAACAGCTTAAAGGTTAAGACTCTGGATATCCCCCAGTGGAATGATGAGACTACGGAACTGCCTTTAGTTTCGATCGACAGCCTGAACGAAGTACTTGATTATTGTAATAAGAATAATATAGAAGTTTTGTTTGTGGATACACCTCATTATCTTTCGAAGGTTGAGAGCAAGAGAAACAATGCCTTATGTAAGATCCTGGATGAGAAGGGTGTAAAGTATGTGATGTATTCCGGTCCGGAGTGGTATCTGTCCGATGAAGAGGCAGAAAGCGGCGAGAGAGGAGAACTTAAGTTTAACAGATTTAATCATTTTTATGACAGCTCGCATCTGAACTACTACGGAGCCACGGTATTTACCACCGTGTTCTCGAAGTATCTGGATGAACATTACGATCTGCCCGACCACAGGGGGGACGGTAGATGCCCCGAGTGGGAAGGTAAGAATGAGAAACTTATAGACTATATGGAAAACCTTGCAATAGAAAGAGCGGCAAAGGCCGGCAAGAAGGATGACGGGAATGCCGAGGCCGATCAGGAGGAAAAGGAGCGCCAGGAAGCACTGGATGCGGCCAAGAATATCGGAGAATAATTTATAATTGTCTGAAACATGTGTTTTTTAACCGGTTTCAGACAATTATACGTATAAAATAGGGTTATAATTGTCTGAAATATGCTTTTTTGACATTAAAACAGACAATTATGGCTCTTTTTAAATTTGTGGTTGACATAATGATTAAGTTATGCTATACATAAGTTGTTTGCAATAATGCTATAAGAAAGAAGGAAAAAGTTATGGGTATGTCATTTGCGTATCTGGGAATTATGATAGCCGTTACGCTTTTATGGGTGCTTCTTTTAAAAAGGCCCATCTACGAGGCTATACTGGTTAGTTTCCTGACAGTAGTTACCGTCGGAGGAAAGTGGGGAAATATATTCGATTATATTCTTTCCGGTCTTAAAACCTCACTTCTTTATTCAATGTTTGTATTTACCGCTATGTCGATCATACTTACCAAAACAGGTATCATCGATGCAACGGTTGAGATAATCCTTGCACTGCTCGGACGTTTTACCGGCGGTGCCGGATATGTGGCAGTTATCTCAAGTACCTTTATGGGTGCTCTTTCAGGTTCGGGCCCCGGCAATGTTATGGCTACCGGTTCCATCAGTATCCCTGCCATGAAGAAGTCCAATTTCCCGCCCGAGCTGGCAGGAAATATCGAGGTGGCTTCAAGCTGTCTCGGCAATATGATACCTCCTTCGGCTACCATCGTTGCAGCGCTCGGCGTATTAAACGGACTGTATCCCGATGCGGAATATTCGACAGGCCAGTTCTGGATGGCATGCTGGGGATGTTCTGTATGGTTCATCTTACAGAGACTTATAATGGTATATATCTTCTGCAAGAAGTACAAGGTTAAGCCTTTACCTAAGGAGGAAGTTCCCAAGCTTGGCGAGACCATCAAAAAAGGCTGGAGAGGTTTACTCCTTCCCTTCATTATATTTATACCGTTCCTTCTTGACTATCTGTTCAAGGACAGTTTCTTTACCGACAGACTCGGAAAAGACGGTGCCAAGTTCATGTCAAGCTCACTGTTATACTTTATAGCAGGTGTCGCTGTTATCTACGCTATGATCGTAGTAAAGAAGAAGGATCATGTTAAGCTTCCCGCTATGGTTAAGGGCTTTGGCGAGAGCATAAAGAGTATTGTTCCTACCATCGCAGTTTGTCTTGTAGGATATATGTTCGGTGCACTGTTTAACGACCTTGATATCGCAGGCGGTATCCAGGAAGGTATCGGTTCTCTTAACTTAGGCAGAGTAGGACTCAGTATCATCATCCCACTGCTTACATGTGTAATGGGTATCGCTATAGTAGGTTCTTCCATGGTAGTAGTGTTCGGCGCGATCTTTATCACACTGTTTACCGCTGTAGGTGTTGATCCTCTGCTTGTAGCAGCTATGCTTCCCTGTATCTGTGCGGTTATGTCAAACATGGTTCCGCCCATCGCTCCTGCATTCCTTGCCGGTACCACACTATCGGGAGGAGATTTCAATAAAGCAGTAAAGAACGATATCTGGTGGATCGTGGTACAGTATGTTCTTGAAGTAGTAATACTTCTGGGTGCACTTCCCGTATTCGGAGTGTAACGTAAGGATCATAAGGACATATGTTAGAGCAGGACTACCTGCGGAAAGGAAAAGGACAAGATATGAAAGATAAGCTTGTTAATATTATAAAGATAATATTCGGTATAGGCACTGTAATATGTCTATTAGTCGGCGGCTTAAGTTTCTTCGGATATCTGGCAGCCATTATAATAGGAGGAGATACAGCGGCTTCCATATGTAAGTTTATATATAAGGATATGTATCCGGTACTGGTAATTATATCTACCAGTATGATCATCCTCGGAGTGATCAAGCTTTATATCTGTGGCGAAGCAAAGAGCAGCTTCGGTAAGGGAAAGAAAGAAGAAAAAGCTGAATAAGGATAGAACAGTTCTTAGTACAATGAAAAAGATATATGAAAAAACAAGGGTTTTGGTCGGCGGGATCATTGAGAAAATGAAGAGGCTGCTTTCAAAGCCCTTTATTTTTGAAAAAACCAAAAAAAACAAGATCATGCTGATCGTCAGACTGGCGATATTTTTAGTGTTCGCCCTGGTCTTTATATTTAATAAGGATCTGTATTATGTAGTAAAGAAATCCGGTGCGAAGAAAATATATTTTGACAGGATCGTTTTCTTAAGCCTGATATCCGCTGTCAGTATTTTGCTCCCGGTGGTCAAACTGAATGTATCAGAACGCGCCTCGTATACTATCCAGTTCTTCATGATACTGGGCGGTATGCTTGCGGCACTTGGGATGGGTGAATCCGTATTTAGATATGACTGGAGGGATCTGAAGCTTACTCCCATCATATTTAATCTTATGATCATGTTTGCCATATTTACGGTCTTTTATCTTATCAGCAACAGGATCAAGTTCGGAGTGCTATGCGTATATGCGATAACGGTCCTGTTTGCCGTAGTGAATTATTACGTGGAAAAATACAGGGGCGAAGCCATCAGCGCAGGCGATCTTTATACTGTCGGTACAGCACTTAATGTCATCGGTGATTACAGTATCAGGATCACATGGCCGATCTTTAAGGCACTTTGGTCAATCCCGGTGGTATTTGGTCTGCTTACTTTTCTGCCCGCTGAACACAGGAGGGTTTCGGGATGGAAAAGACTGTATTATGTCGTCCCCGGGGTAGTCTTGGTCATATTTGTGTTTTCGTTTTTTGTAAATTCCGATTATCCTTTGGAACAGGGGATAAAGGTAAAAACGTTTAATCTCAAAAAAACTTACAAGAGTAACGGTGAACTGTTGAATTTTGTGAGGGGCTTTTATTACATGCGGATATTCCCGCCGGAAGGGTATTCATCCAAGGCAGCTGAGGAATTGATGAACACCAGCGGATATGTCAGTGACAGAGCTGACTATGATGACGGGCAGGAAAATCCCAATATCATATTTATTATGAATGAAAGCCTGACCGACTTTACCTGGTTTGAAAATGCGCAGTTCTCGGAGGATCCCATGCCGTTCATACATAGCCTTACGGGGCAGGATAACGCCATCGTCGGCAGGCTTGATGTGGATGTGTTCGGAGGTAGGACCGCGATCACGGAGTACGAGACCGTTACCGGTAACTCGGCTGCCTTTTTCCCGGCGGATGCAGTGCCGTATGCCCTGTATGTAAAGAAGCTTCAGCCTTCGATGACCTGGAATATGAGAGATATCGGATATTCCGGAAATATGGCGTTTCACCCTTATAAAGCCAACGGATACAGCCGTCCGAGGGCATATCCTCTTCTCGGATTTGAGAAATTCGTGGCACTGGAGGATATTAAAGGCAGCCTGACAAAGGATGATTATCTGAGAAAAGTGGTTTCGGACAGTGCGGATTATAAGCAGCTGATAAAACTGTATGAGGAGACAAGAAAGACTTCTGACGATCCATTCTATATTTTTAATGTGACCATGCAGAACCATGGCGGCTATGATGCTGATTTCAGTAACTTTACGCAGACGATAACGCTGTCAGGAAAAGCTTCATCATACAAGGAGTTCAAACGCTTTGTAAACCTGATGAATTATTCGGATAAGGCGTTTGAAGAGCTTACATCATATTTTTCGAATGTGGATGAACCGACGATCATCGTTATGTATGGGGATCATATGCCCGGGCTTGGCAGTGCTTTATACAAGGAATTGTTAGGGTATTCGAAGGGACAGGCAGAATCGCACAAACTTTTCTCATATTACAGAACACCGCTCATAGTCTGGGCCAATTATGATATCAACAAGGACGGCCGGTATAACGAGAGACTGCAAAACATCAGCGTGAATTATCTGTCGGCGGTTATCATGGATATAGCGGGGCTCCCTATGACGGCATATCAGAAGTTTTTATCGGATATGCAGAAAGAGATACCATCCTTTACCCAGCACGGCTATATAGACAAAAAAGGTGTATTTTACGAGCCGGACGATACGACCTCACCTTATTATAAGAAGTGGGTATACCGGTATCATATGTTTGTACATAATAATCAGTTTGATGAGGAAGACCGGACAGACTCCTTCTTTATGTTACAATCGGATGAAAATGCAATGAGTAAAAAGGATTAAGAATAAAACCGTTCACATTATGATATGTGAGCGGTTTTTTACATAGTATTTTTGATTATCTGTTGATATGCTTTATCTGATTAATGCTGATGCTTTGTTTAAAAGTTTTATCGGATTATAAAAAGGAATCATAGTATTTTTTTAATACTGTTTCGCTTGTTCCGTATATATTATTACCTATAAAATAATCGTTTAATTCAGCAGAACAAAGTTTCAATTCATTTAGACAGGCGAAATTCTTGGGATCGCGTATTGTAAGCATTAGAAAATCCTGTGCCTTTTCATAAAAGGAATACTCTTTTTGTTTATCACCTTTATTTTTCCACTTGATAGCTCGAAGTACTTCACTGCCCACATTGGCCATTTGGGTTTTTACAGGAAAGGTGAACCATTTCTTTTCTAATTCTCTATCCATCTCTGTACAATCTCCTTTATTTTAGCACGTGCTTGAGGATCTGCCACTTCTCTGCCAGATCGCGGAAATCCCGCTTCTCTGTTACGAGGGGC
>JAEEGG010000895.1_pt1 | contig 85870 bp, 59 predicted proteins | sample 9134161 | NCBI WGS metagenome assembly JAEEGG01 (sample SAMN16246543, study PRJNA631951) | gut metagenome | biome: gut microbiome; feature: rumen; material: CR-attached | host: Bos | place: Iran: Karaj | collected 2018-10
CCTGCCCCCGCAGCCCCCGCCCCCGCAGCCACCGACTCCCCGGCGCAAGCCGCCCCGCAGCCGCGGCGGCGCGCGAAGACCGGCGCGGCGCTCTCCATCGGCGCTATCATGGAAGAGAAGGAGGAACAAGCTGGGAATGAGGCGGCTGCAGTGGCTCCTGCCGCTGTGAAGAAGCTGGAGGAGGCCCCGCTCAGGGAAGCCTGGCAGAAACTCGCGGAGCTCTACAGCAGCCGGCAGCGCCTGGCCAGCACCCTCGCTTCCGCCCAGGTCAACCTGGTCGATGAGGAAGGGACGCAATGGGTGGAGTTCTACGTCGTCAACGTGTCCCAGAAGCAGTGGATCGAGGAGAAACTGCTCCGGGAACTGGAGGGCAACCTGTTCAAGCTGACCCAGGTGCCGAACGTCCGGATCCGTGTCCTGGTGACGCCGGAGACGGAACTCAAGGAAAAGGTCCCCTACATGCCCGAGGATCAGGCGAAGGACCTGATGGCGAAGAATGCCGCCGTCCGGGATTTCATCGCCGAACTGGGACTGGATGTGAAATAGCCGGCCCGTCCGGCCCGAAGCGAACGAAAAGATGAAACTGCACTGCACGAACCTTGTCAAGAAATACGGCGTCCGCACCGTGGTGAAGGGCGTCTCGATGGAGATCAACCAGGGAGAGATCGTCGGCTTCCTCGGCCCGAACGGCGCCGGCAAGACGACAAGTTTCTATATGATTACGGGACAGGTGGTTCCGAATGACGGCCAGGTCTTCCTGGACGACGAGGAGATCACGAAGCTCCCGATGTACCAGCGTTCCCAGAAGGGGATCGGCTACCTCCCGCAGGAGGCCTCCGTGTTCCGCAAGATGACGGTGGAGGACAACATCATGTCCGTCATGGAGATGTCCAAGTCCACCCGCGGGATGACCAAGGCCGAGCGGCAGGAGCGCCTGGAACGGCTCATCGACGAATTCAACCTCTCCAAGGTGCGCAAGAGCAAGGGCATCCAGCTCTCCGGCGGTGAACGCCGCCGCTGCGAGATCGCCCGCGCCCTCGCCGTGGACCCGAAGTTCATCCTGCTGGACGAACCTTTCGCCGGGGTCGACCCGATCGCCGTGGAGGACATCCAGTACATCATCGCGAAGCTGAAATACCGCAATATCGGTGTCATCATCACCGACCACAACGTCGGTGAGACCCTCGCCATCACCGACCGGGCCTATCTGCTGTATGAAGGCGTGATCCTCCAGCAGGGCACGCCGGAGGAACTGGCCGCCGACGAGGACGTCCGCACGAAATACCTCGGTTCCGGCTTCATCCTCAAGCGCTCCAAGTCCGTCGAGCGCGCCCGCGCCGAGGTCGAAGCGCAAGCCCGTGCAGAAGCGGAGGCGCAAGCCCGCGCCGAAGCCGAAGCCCGCACGAATGCCGAAGCCGCAGAAACCCCCGCCGGGGCAGCACCCGCCGCTGCAACCTCCGCCGAAGCCGCAGAAACCGCCGCAACCTCCGCCGGGGCCAAACCCGCAACCCCCGCCGAGCCCGCCGCCGAACCTGCCGCTGCGACCCGCGCCGAGGCCGCTGCCGCCCCCCAGGACCCGGAAACAGAGACCGCAGAGCCATGATCGAGCGCTATTCCAGAAAGGTCATGCGGGATGTCTGGACCGATGAAAATAAGTTCAGCGCCTTCCTCACCGTGGAAATCCTCGCCTGCGAGGCCTGGAGCGAACAGGGCGTGATCCCGGCCGCGGATGTGGAGAAAATCCGGTCGAACGCCCGTTTCGACCTCGGCCGCATCCGGGCGCTCGAGGAGGAGACCCGCCACGACGTCGTGGCCTTCACCCGCGCCGTGAGCGAGAGCCTCGGCGAGGAGCGCAAATGGGTCCATTACGGGCTGACCTCCACCGATGTGGTCGATACGGCCAACGGCTACCTGCTCAAGCAGGCCAACGCCATCCTCCGGCGGGACCTGGAGGAGTTCCAGGCGGTCCTCCGCCGCCGTGCGCGGGAATTCAAGGACACGCCCTGCATCGGCCGGACCCACGGCATCCATGCCGACATCACCAGTTTCGGCCTCAAATGGGCGCTCTGGTACGAGGAAATGCAGCGCAACATCGCCCGCTTCGAGGCGGCCGCCGCCGGTGTGGAAGCCGGCAAGATGAGCGGCGCCGTGGGCAATTTCGCCAACATCCCGCCCGCCGTCCAGGACTATGTCTGCGGGAAACTGGGCCTCGAATCGGCCCGTATCTCCACCCAGGTGCTGCAGCGGGACCGCCACGCCTGCTATGTGGGCACCCTGGCCCTGATCGCCTCCACCCTGGAACAGATGGCCGTCGAGGTCCGCCATCTCCAGCGCACGGAAATCCGCGAGGCGGAGGAGGCCTTCCGCAAGGGCCAGAAAGGCTCCAGCGCCATGCCGCACAAGCGCAACCCCATCGGGAGCGAGAACATCTGCGGCTGCGCCCGGGTCATGCGCGGCTACATGGCCACCGCCTATGAGAACATCGCCCTCTGGCACGAGCGGGACATCTCCCATTCCAGCACCGAACGCATCGTCCTCCCGGACGCCACGGAACTGCTGGACTACATGCTCCAGCGTTTCAAGGGCATCCTGGAGAACCTGGTGGTCTATCCGGACAACATGCTCGGGAACATCTACCGCACCCGGGGCGTCATCTTCGCCCAGCGGGTGATGAACGCGCTCATCGGGAAGGGCCTTTCCCGCGAGCAGGCCTACGACACCGTCCAGCCCCTCGCGATGGAGGCCTGGTCCCAGGGTAAGGACTACAAGACCCTGCTCGAAGCGTCAGCGGACGTGACAGCGCTGCTGTCGCCCCGGGAACTGGACGACTGCTTCACGCTGGACTATTATTTCAGGAACGTGGACGGAATCTTCGCCCGCGTGGGCATCTGATCCCCTTTTACCGGCGCACCGTCGCGTCCCGGTCGGGTCCCACGGAAACGATGCGGATCCGGCAGCGGGTTTCCGCTTCGATGAAGGCGATGTACTCCTGGAACGCGGCCGGGAAGTCCTCGAAGCGGCGCAGGCCGCCCAGCGGGGTCTTCCACCCCGGGAATTCCCGGTACACGGGCGTGGCATGCTCCCCGCCGTCGTACGGGAAACTCTCCAGGACCTTGTCCCCTTCCCGGTAGGCGACGGCCACCTTGATGGTGTCGAAGTCGTCCAGTACATCGGATTTCATCATGATGAGGTCGGTCACGCCGTTCATCATGACGGCGTATTTGAGGGCGACCAGGTCGAGCCAGCCGCAGCGGCGCGGCCGGCCGGTGGTGGCCCCATACTCGTGGCCGATGCTGCGCAGGCGCTCGCCGTCCGCATCGAAGAGTTCCGTGGGGAACGGACCGCTGCCCACGCGGGTGCAGTAGGCCTTGAAGATGCCGAAGACCTTGCCTACGCGGGTGGGCGCCACGCCCAGGCCCGTGCAGACGCCGGCGGAAAGGGTATTGGAGGACGTCACGAACGGGTAGGTGCCGAAATCGATGTCCAGCAGGGAGCCCTGCGCGCCTTCGGCCAGGACGGGGACGCCGTTGTCCAGCGCCGTGTTCACATAGACCTCGCTGTCGATGAAGGGGAAGCGCTTGAGGGCTTCCACCGCCGCCTTCCACTGCTGCTCATACGCGGTGATGTCGTAGGAGAAATCGTACTGGGCGAGCAGGCCGAAATGCTTCTGTTTCAGCGCTTCGTACTTGTCTTCGAAGGCCGGGGAGAGGATGTCCCCCACGCGGAGGCCGTTGCGGCCGGTCTTGTCCATGTAGGTGGGGCCGATGCCCTTGAGGGTGGAGCCGATCTTGGCCTTCCCCTTGGCGGCTTCGCTGGCGGCGTCCAGCATCCGGTGCGTCGGCAGGATGAGGTGTGCACGCTTGGAGATGACCAGCTTGCCGGTGATGGAGCCCGCGATCTTCTCGATGGCGGCGATCTCTTCCATAAGGATCACCGGGTCGATGACCACCCCGTTGCCGATCACATTGACCGTCCCCTCCCGGAAGATCCCGGAGGGAACCGTGTGCAGCACGAAACTGTCCCCGTCGAAGACCAGGGAATGTCCCGCGTTGGGACCGCCCTGGAAGCGGGCGACCATCTTGTAACCGGGTGTGAGCACATCCACGACCTTGCCTTTGCCCTCGTCCCCCCACTGGAGGCCGAGCACTACGTCCAGACGATTTTGTTCCATATAGAAAACGGTGTTACAGGTTCACATAGTCGCGGACATCGTCCGCACTGACCGGGGTGCCGCCCAGGATGAGGAGGCGCTCGACGACGTTGCGGAGTTCGCGGATGTTGCCGGGCCAGGAGCGCTCGGCGAGCATCCGGAGCGCTTCGGGGGAGAAGACGCGGACCGGCTGCCCGATCTCGTTGCAGATGCGCTCGGAGAAATAATTGACCAGCAGCGGGATGTCGTCCTTCCTCTCGTCGAGGGCGGGCACCTTGAGGACGATGACGCTGAGCCGGTGGTAGAGGTCCTCGCGGAAGCGGCCCTCGGCGATTTCCTCCTGGAGGTTCTTGTTGGTCGCGGCGATGACGCGGACATCGACCGTGATTTCCTTGTCGCCGCCCACCGGGGTGAGTTTCCGCTCCTGCAGGACGCGGAGGACCTTGGCCTGGGCCGCGAGCGACATGTCCCCGATCTCGTCGAGGAAGATGGTGCCGCCGTCGGCCTGCTCGAACTTGCCCTTGTGGTCCCGGATGGCCGAGGTGAAGGAGCCTTTCTTGTGCCCGAAGAGTTCGCTGTCGATCAGTTCCGACGGGATGGCGGCGCAGTTGACTTCCACGAAGGGCATCATCGACCGCGGCGACAGCTGGTAGATGCTCTGGGCGACAAGCTCCTTGCCGGAGCCGTTCGGGCCGGTGATCAGGACGCTGGCGTGGGTCGGGGCGACCTTGCCGATCATCTCCCGGAGATGGCGGACGGGCTCGGCCTCGCCGATCATCTCCTGGCCGTAGATCTTCTTCTTGAGGATCTTCGTCTCCTTGACGAGGGTGGCCTTGTCGGTCGCGTTCTTCAGGGTGATGAGGATGCGGTTGAGGTCCAGGGGTTTCTCGATGAAATCGAAGGCGCCTTTCTTGATGCAGTCGACGGCCGTGTTGATGTCCGCATGGCCGGAAATCATGATGATGGGGGATTCCACCCCGTCGGCGATCAACTTCTGCAGGACCTCGATGCCGTCCATCCCGGGCATCTTGATGTCGCAGAAAATGGCGTCATATTTTTCCTTTTCGGCCTTCGTGCAGGCGTCGGCGCCGTTTTCGGCGGTCTCCGCCTGGTAGTTCTCCATTTCGAGGATCTCCTTCAGGGAGTTGCGGATGGCCCGCTCGTCATCAACGATCAATACCTTCATAATCTCCGGATTTGGTACAAATATCGGACTTTTTTTTCTATTTTTGTAACCTTGAAACACAAAGATCCATGAACATTCCCGATATCATCATCGCCGTGGACGGTTTCTCCGCAACCGGCAAGAGCACATTCGCCAAAATGGTCGCCGCAGAATTCGGTTTCCTCTACCTGGACTCCGGCGCCATGTACCGGGGCGTGACCCTTTTCACCATGGAAAGCGGCATGGTCTCCGAAGACGGAACCATCGACGAAGCGGCCCTCCGGCCGGCCCTCGCGGACCTCGACCTGCACTTCGCCCATGAGGACGGGAAAACGAAGCTCTACCTCGGCGGACGCTGCATCGAGACGGAAATCCGCACCCTCGCGGTCTCCTCGCTCGTCAGCCCCGTCGCGACGATTCCCTTCGTGCGGAACTATGTCGATGACCGGCTCCACGCCTTCAGCGAGGGCGGCCGTGTGATCATGGACGGCCGCGACATCGGCACGACGGTGTTCCCGGACGCCGAACTGAAGGTGTTCATGACCGCCGACCCTGCCGTCCGGGCCCAGCGCCGCTACGACGAGATGGTCGCCAAGGGCGAACCCGCCGACCTGGAAGCGGTGATGAAGAACCTGGCGGAGCGGGACTATATCGACTCCCACCGGGAGACTTCCCCGCTGCGTCAGCCCGAGGACGCCTTCGTGATGGACAATACCCACATGACCCTCCACGAGGAGCTCGTCTGGGTCCTCGGCGTCATCCAGGGTAAGTTCGGCCTCCTCGAGGTCCCTGCGCTGACCCATTGAAATGGCCCTTTTCGTTGAAACCGACCCCCGCTCCGGCTTCTGCGGCGGCGTGATCCGCGCCATCGGGAAGGCGGAGGATTTCCTGGCCGGGGGCGCCGCGCCGCTCTATTCGCTCGGCGCCATCGTCCATAATGAAGCCGAGCTTGAACGGCTCGGTGCGAAGGGCCTTGTTGCGGTGGATGCCTCCGAGATGGAGATGCTGCCCGCCGGTGCGACCCTGCTGATCCGCGCCCACGGCGAACCGCCGGCGACCTATGCCCGCGCGGCGGATGCCGGCCTCCGGATCATCGACTGCACCTGTCCCGTGGTCCTGAAACTCCAGCGGGACATCCGGGATGCCTGGGAGCGGCTCCATGCGGACGGACATCACGGGAACCTCCTGATATTCGGGAAGATCGGCCATGCGGAAGTGCTCGGCCTCGTCGGCCAGACGGACGGCGGCGCCCGGGTGGTCGAAAACCTGGACATGCTGGAAGCGGCGGTCGCCGGGGGGGAGATCGATTTTTCGGAGCCGGTCGAGATCTTTTCCCAGACGACGAAGAATCCCGACGAATACGCGGCCCTCTGCGCGCGGCTCCGCACCCTGACGGACCGGCTGACCGTCCATGACACCATCTGCAAGCAGGTGGCGACCCGCCACCGCGAACTCGCGGACTTCGCCCGCAGCCACGACGTCGTCCTGTTCGTCGCCGGCGAGGCCAGCTCCAACGGCAAGGTCCTGTCCGACCTCTGCCGCTCGGTCAACCCCCGTTCCTACCGCGTCGGCGCGCCCGGAGCGGTCCGCCCCGAATGGTTCCGCGACGGCGACCGGGTGGGCGTCAGCGGGGCGACTTCGACGCCGAAATGGCTCCTGGAAGCAGTGGCCGCTGCCGTCCGCCGGCTCCCCGTGAATGAAAATTTGCAGGTTCGCTGACAATTTGTTACATTTGTGGGTTATTAAGATCAATTGATTAACTAAATACGTATTTATGGCAACTACAGCTGATTTCAAGAACGGCCTTTATCTGAATTTCAACGGCAAGCCGTGCGTTCTCGTCTATTTCCAGCACGTCAAGCCGGGCAAGGGTCCCGCTTTCGTCAAGACGAAACTCCGCAACCTCGAGAACGGCCGCATCCTGGAGAACACCTTCACCGCCGGTGCCAAGATCGACACCATCACGGTCGAACGCCGCCCCTACCAGTTCCTCTATGACGACGGAGAGAACTTCAACTTCATGCACGAGGAGACCTACGAGCAGATCACGCTCCCGCACGACCTCGTCGAGAACGCCGACCTGATGAAGGAAGGCCAGCACGTGGAGATGATGTTCGTCACCGAGCCGGAGGAGCGCTGCCTCACCTGCGAGCTTCCGACTTACGTGACCCTCGAGGTTACCTACAGCGAGCCTGCCGTCAAGGGCAACACCGCCTCCACCTCCGCCCTCAAGGAGGTCACCCTGGAGACCGGCGCCAAGATCATGGTCCCGCTCTTCATCGAGACCGGTGAACTGATCACCGTGAACACCACCGACCGTTCCTACGGCCAGCGCGTAAAATAAGGCGTTTTTCCTATCCAGAACAGGCCGGAACCCGTTATCAGGCTCCGACCTTTTCTTTTCCCCCATTGCACGGAAACTAATACCAATCAACCCTTTATGAATAAATTTCTTCCGCTTGCAGCGATCAGCCTCGTGCTGGCCGTTTCCTGTGCTGGCCCCGCACGGAAAGAGGTCCGCTCCTCGGACCGGGTCGAGTCGCTCCTGTCGAAAATGACCCTGGACGAGAAAGTCGGCCAGCTCGTCCTTTTCACCTCCGACTGGAGTGTGACCGGGCCGTCGATGCGCCAGGGGTATATCGACGACATCCGTGCCGGCCGCTGCGGCAACATCTTCAATGCCTATACGGCGGAATATACCCGCAAGCTGCAGGAGATCGCCGTGAACGAGACCCGGCTCGGAATCCCGCTGCTGTTCGGCTATGACGTGATCCACGGTTTCCGGACGGTTTTCCCGATCAACCTCGGCATCTCCGCGTCCTGGGACATCGACGCCGTGGAGGAATCGGCCCGCATCGCCGCCCGCGAGGCGGCGGCCGCCGGCCTTCACTGGACGTTCTCCCCGATGTGCGACATCTGCGTGGAACCGCGCTGGGGCCGCGTTTCCGAGGGAGCGGGCGAGGATCCGCTGCTCGGCAGCCGGATCTCCGCCGCGATGACCCGCGGCTACCAGGGCGGGGACCTCTCCGACCCTTCGACCGTCCTTGCCTGCATCAAGCATTACGCCGCCTACGGCGCGCCGCAGGCCGGCCGCGACTACAATACGGTGGACATGTCCGAGCGCTGGCTGCGCGAGTTCTACCTGCCGCCCTACAAGGCGGCGGTCGATGCCGGCGCGCTCAGCGTGATGGCGTCGTTCAATGAGCTGGACGGCGTTCCCGCCACGGCCAACTACCACCTGATGCAGGAGATCCTCCGCGACGAATGGGGCTTCCAGGGCTTCGTGGTGACCGATTACACCGGCATCAACGAGATGGTCTGCCACGGCTATGCGGCCGACGAGGCCGACGCGGGGCGGCTGGCCATCAATGCCGGCATCGACATGGACATGCAGAGCGCCGCTTTCTTCAACTACCTCAAGGAGCAGGTGGAGAGCGGGGCCGTCTCCCGGAAGACGCTGGACCGGGCGGTCCGCCGCGTGCTGAACGTCAAGGAGGCCCTCGGCCTCTTCGACGACCCGTTCCGCTACTGCAGCGAAGAGCGGGAGGCGTCCGAGACGCTGACCGACGCGAACAAAGCCTTTGCCCGGAAGCTCGCTTCCGAGAGCATGGTCCTGCTGAAGAATGACGGCGTCCTTCCCCTCGTGAAGGGGGAGAAGGTGGCCGTAATCGGCTCCCTGGCCGCTTCCAGGGACGATCTGCTCGGGACCTGGCGCGCGGCCGGCGAAGTGGACAAGGTGCCTGCCTCCATCCTGGACGCCATCCGGGAGTACAACGGCGCGGCGAACGTCGTGTACGCGGAAGGCTGCAAGGAGCAGGGCGACGACCGCAGCGGCTTTGCCGCGGCCCTCGCGGCGGCAAAGCGCGCGAAGAAAGTCGTCATGGTCATCGGCGAGAACTGCCACTGGAGCGGCGAGGCGGCCTCCCGTTCGGACATCCGCATCCCCGGCGTCCAGTCGGAGCTGCTGGAGAAAATCGCCGCCACGGGCAAGCCGGTCGCGGTCGTGCTGCTGAACGGCCGTCCGCTGGACCTCTCCGCCGAGTCGGAGACCGCCGGCGCCATCCTCGAGGCCTGGTATCCCGGGACGATGGGCGGATATGCCGCCGCGGATGTCCTCTATGGGGAATACAATCCTTCCGGCAAACTCAGCATCACCTTCCCGCGCAACCTCGGCCAGGTGCCGGTCTATCACTATGCCAAGAACACCGGCCGCCCGTATGTCCATCCGGAGGCGAAGTACGAGTCCCGTTACCTCGACGTGCCGAACGAGCCCCTGTATGCCTTCGGCCACGGACTGAGCTACACATCTTTCGACTATTCCGACATCACCCTGTCCAGGCCCATCTTCGCGGAGAACGGCAGCCTGACCGCCTCTGTCACGGTGACGAACACCGGCGCGGTCGCCGGCACGGAAACAGTCCAGCTCTACATCCGCGACCTTGTGGGCAGCGTCACCCGTCCGGTGAAGCAGCTCAAAGACTTCGCGCGGGTGACCCTCGGGCCGGGCGCCTCCGAAACCGTGACCTTCACCATCGGAAGGGAGACCCTTTCCTTCTGGCGCCAGGACATGACCTTCGGCCCGGAGCCGGGGGATTTCAAACTCTTCATCGGCGGCGCCTCGGATGCCGTCAAGGAAGCGGAATTCGATTATGCTGAATAGGTTCCTTCCCATCCTTGCCGCCCTGTCCCTCCTGGCATGCGGCCCGAAAACGGGGCGCGCGCCCCTGTCTGACGAGGCCCTGCTGGACACGGTCGAGCGCTATACGGTCAAGTACTTCACCGATTTCGCCGACCCGGCCACGGGCCTTGCGCGGGAGCGGAACAACGACCGCAACGGGAACATCGTCACCATCGGCGGTTCCGGCTTCGGCATGATGGCCGTCATCGCCGGCGCCGAGCGCGCGTATTTCCCCCGCGAGGAGGGCGTCGCGCGCATCGGCCGCATGGTCACCTCGCTGGAAAAGTTCGAGCGTTTCCATGGCGCCTGGGCCCACTGGTACGATGCTGACAGCGGGAACCCGTTCAGTTTCAGCAAATACGATGACGGCGGAGACCTGGTGGAGACGGCCTTCATGGTCCAGGGGCTGCTGACGGCCCGCGAGTGGCTCCGTGACAAGGATACGCTCCTTGCCGCGCGCTGCGACCGGCTCTGGAAGGAGGTCGAATGGTCCTGGTACACCCAGGGCGGGACGGATTCCCTCTACTGGCACTGGTCCAAGAATTACGGCTGGAAGATGAACCATCGGATCAAGGGCTTCGACGAGACGCTGATCACCTATGTGCTCGCCGCGTCCTCGCCGACCTATCCCATCTCCCGCGCCTGCTATGAGGCCTCCTACAAGACCTCGGATTATTATTACAACGGCAAGGAATACTACGGCATCACCCTCCCGCTCGGGATGGAATACGGCGGCCCGCTGTTCTTCTGCCATTATTCCTGGCTCGGCCTCGACCCCCGGGGCCTGCAGGACGGCGCCACGGATTATTTCGAACGCAACCGCGCCCATACCCTCATCCACCGGGCCTATGCCATCGACAATCCCAGGGGACACAAGGGATACGGCGCTGACCTGTGGGGATTTACGTCCTCCGACGATCCGGACGTGGGCTACAGTTCCCACCACCCCGGGACGCCCGACGAGAACGGGACGGTCTCCCCGACGGCCGCCCTCAGTTCGATCGTCTATACGCCGGAAGAATCGATGGCGGTGATGCGCCACCTGTATGAGGATACGGACATGTTCGGCCCGTACGGTTTCTACGACGCATACAACCCGTCCCGCGAACCCGCGGTCGTGGACCACTACCTGGCCATCGACCAGGGGCCCGTCGCCGTGATGATTGAAAACTACCGCAGCGGCCTGTTGTGGTCCCTGTTCATGTCCGCACCGGAGATCCGGCCCGGACTGGAAAAGCTCGGATTTTACTATAAAACCAACTGATTGTCATTCATATGAAAAAAACGTTATTCTCCCTTCTCGGCCTGTTCGCCGCCCTCTGGGTATCGGCGCAGGAAGTGACCGTGCGGGGTGTCGTCCAGGATGCGCTCGGCCCCGTCATCGGGGCGACGGTCCTGGAATCGGGGACCTCCAACGGGACGTCCACCGGCCTGGACGGCGACTTCACCCTTGTCGTCTCCGGCTCCGGGGCGCAGGTCGAGGTCAGCTGCATCGGCTATGCCACGCAGGTCTTCCCTGCGACCGCCGTGCCGGCCGTGATCACCCTCGCCGAGGATACGAACTTCCTGGACGAGGTCGTGGTCGTCGGCTACGGCACCCAGAAGGCCAAGGACCTGACGGCCCCGATCGTCAACGTCAAGGGCGCCGAACTGTCCAGGCAGGCGGCGGCCAACCCGATGTCCGCCCTCCAGGGCATGGTCTCGGGCGTGCAGATCACCCAGAGCGGCGCGCCGGGCGCCGGTCCGTCCGTGAAGATCCGCGGCGTCGGCTCCATCGGCGACTACGCCAACCCGCTCTACATCGTGGACGGCGCCTTCATGGACAACATCGACTTCCTCTCCGCCAATGACATCGAGTCCCTGACGGTTCTCAAGGACGCTTCCGCGGCGGCCATCTACGGCGTCCGCGCGGCGAACGGCGTCATCATCGTCACGACCCGCCGGGGCGAACTCGGCCATGCCCGCGTGACCTACGAGGGCTACGGCGGCGTCCAGGTCCCGACCAACATGATGAAACTGGCCGGCACCGCTGAGTATGTGGAGCTCTATAACCTCGCCTATCAGCATGTCGGCGGTTTCGTCCCGAAGAATGTGGCGGATTACAAAGGCGTCAGCACCGACTGGTACGCGGAGCTGGTCCATCCGGCCCCCATGCACTCCCACTCCCTGGACCTTTCCGGCGGGACGGAGAAGACCAATTACTCGGTGGGCCTCAGCTACTTCTACCAGGACGGCATCATGAACTACACCGTGAACGACTACAACCGTTTCAACCTCCGCGCCCGGCTCGACCAGACGATGTCCTCCTGGCTGAAGGTCGGTTTCAACACGGTGCTTTCCCGCTATGGACGCAACAACCCCAACACGTCCTCGTACTACCAGGCGTTCGTGAACCCGCCGGTGTACGGCGTGTATGACGAGGCCAATGCGGCGGCTTATCCGGAGAAATTCGATTCGCCGCAGCGCTACGGCTTCGGCAACTCGTACGGCAACCCCGCCGCCTCCGCCTTCTACAGCCGCAGCGGCGAGACCGGCTTCAAGACCGTCTTCTCCGCCTATGCGGAGGCGACGATCGTCCCGGAGAAGCTGAAATTCAAGACCTCCTACAACCTGGACTTCCATTTCTACGACAGCCAGTCCTATTCTCCGGAGCACTACGTCGGCGGCTCCCAGGGCACGTCCGTGTCCTCGCTGACCAAGACCTACGGTTACGGCACCTACCAGATCCTGGACAACACGCTGACCTACAGCGACCAGGTCGGCAGCCATGCCTTCACGCTCATGCTCGGCCAGTCCACCCGCATGCAGTACCTGGCCTCGCTGACCGGCATCGTCCGGAACGTCCCCGACTATGACGACCAGGCCCGTTACCTCATCAACGGTTCCTACCGCAACCAGACGGCCCGGGACGGCGCCACGCGCTACAACGGCCTCTCGTTCTTCACCCGCGGCACCTACAATTTCCGCGACAAGTACCTCGCCACCATCACCCTCCGCGCCGACGGCAGCTCGAAGTACCAGGAGAAATGGGGCATCTTCCCTTCCATCGGCCTCGGCTGGAACATCTCCGACGAGGACTTCATGAAGGGCGGCGCCTTCGATTTCCTGAAGCTCAGGGCCAGCTGGGGCATGCTGGGTAACGACAATGTCCCCGCCAACGACATCAACATCGCCGGGGCTTCCGGCATCGGCTCCTCCGCCGTCTTCGGCGACACGGTCGTGGACGGCATCGGCGCCCAGACCGTCTATCAGAACTTCCTCCGCTGGGAGGTCGTCACCGAGACGAACGCGGGTCTCGATTTCGCCCTGCTCGGCAGCCGCCTCAGCGGCGAAATCGACCTGTACCACCGCGTGACCAACCGGGTCGTCTTCCACGCCCCGATCGCCAGCGGCGGCGGTGTCGCCAACCTGCTGGCCAACAACGGCAAGGTGCTCAACGCCGGCGTCGAACTGTCCCTCAAGTGGGCGGATGCCGTCGGGGAGGATTTCCGCTACAACCTCGGCCTGAACGCGACGTTCAACCACAACCGCGTCCTCGCCCTCGAGGGGCGGGACAACATCCCCGGCGCCCAGGTGAACGGCGCCTATGCGACCCTCACGCAGGTCGGCTATCCGATCGGCGCCTTCTGGGGCTACAAGGTGGACGGCGTCTTCGAATCGGATGTGGACGCCCTCCTCGGCGACGTGACGCAGTCCCAGGCCGGTGCGGGGTATTTCCAGTACCACGACACCACCGGGGACAACATGATCAAGGAGGAGGACCGGACCTATCTCGGCTCCCCGCTGCCCTGGCTGATGCTTGGCGCGAACCTCGGCTTTGAGTGGAAAAACCTCGACTTCTCGATGGTCCTCGGCGCGAACATCGGCAACAAGATCTTCAATGCCAAGCGGATCAACAAGCAAGTGTTCCCGGACGGCAACTACGACATGGACTTCTACAAGCACGCCTGGCGGGAGGACGCCCCGAGCGCGACCTATCCTTCGCCGCGCGCCCTGACCGAGTCGCTGATGGCCCAGTCCAACAGCTTCTTCATCGAGGACGGCTCCATGTTCCGGATCCAGAACGTCCAGCTCGGCTATACCTTCCGCGACGTGTTCGGGAAGGGCCGCATCCGCGCCTATCTCTCCGCCCAGCGTCCGCTGACGCTCTTCCGCTACAACGGTTTCACCACGGAAATCGGCGGGAGCCCGACCGCGACCGGCATCGACGGCTCGTCCGTCTATCCGATGCAGGCCATCTACACCGCCGGTGTCAACATCCATTTCTAAGGAGGAACGACCATGAACAAATATCTGAACATCATCCTGTCGGGCTGTGCCCTCCTGTGCCTTGCGGCCTGCTCCGATTTCCTGGATATCCGGACGGAGGCGACGATGCCTTCCTCGGGACTGGACTACTCCAAGCCTGAAAACGTCATCATGCCGCTGAGCAACGCGTATGCCAGTATGCGGCTCGGCGAGGGCGAGAGCCTCAATTACATGGCTGTGCTCGAAATCGCGTCCGACGATGCCGACAAGGGAAGCTCGCCGGAAGACGGCCCGAACGTGAAGGCCATCGACGAATTCACGCTGGATCCGACCAACGGCTGCGTGAACGACGTCTGGAACTATTTCTACAACATCTCTTCCGCGGCGAACTATGCCATCGAGTCGATGGAACTGTTCCGGAAGACCATCACCTCGGCCGAAGGCCTCAAGGAGGTGGAACGCTGCGACGGCGAGGCCCGGATCATCCGTGCCTGGGCCTATTTCAACCTGGTCCGGATCTTCGGTCCCGTTCCCATGGTCACGAAGACGATGACGTCCGAGGAACTCGCGGCCATGAAGGTCTCTTCCGAAGAGGAGATTTACAACTTTATCTATGGGGACCTTGAAGTGGCCATCAAGAATGTCCCGGAGTCCTATGAGGAGTATCCCGGCCGCTATACCTGCTATACCGCCCGGGCGCTCAAGTCGAAGGTCGCCCTGTACCGGAAGGACTGGAACGAGGCTGCGAAACAGGCCGATGCGGTCATCGCCACGCGGGAGTTCGCGCTGCTGCCGAATTTCCGCACCGTCTTCCAGATCAAGGGCGAGAACAACACCGAGTCCCTGATGGAGATCCAGAGTTCGACGCTCGGCCAGTCGGCCGGCGACGCCCCGATGTGCTTCTACGCCTTCATCCAGGGCCCCCGCAACAACTCCGCTTCCAACCTCCAGGGCTGGGGCTTCAAGGTCCCGAGCCAGAAGCTGGTCGATTTCTTCGACAGCCGCGGCGAAACGGTCCGCAAGTCCACCACCCTGCTGGTGCGCGGCACGACGACGCCGGAAGGGGACGAGATTTCCTCGCTGTGCGTCAATCCGTACTACAACGGCAAGGTCTATACGCCGTCCCGCTACAACAAGTGGTCGTTCAACGCCTACGGCCGGGATTACAACATCCGCCTCATCCGCTATTCGGAGGTGCTCCTGAACTTTGCCGAGGCGATGGTCTCTGGCGCGTCTTTTGCTCCTACGTCGGGCTATGACGCAAAACAGGCGCTCAATGAGGTGCGTGCGCGGGCCGGTCTCGCCGCGGTGGAGCCGACGCTCCAGGCCGTCAAGGACGAACGCCGGGCCGAACTCGCCCTCGAGGAAAACCGTTTCTTCGACCTGGTCCGCTGGGGCGATGCCGCAGCCGTGCTTGGCCCGCTGGGCTTCAAGGCCGGGACCCACGAGCATTTCCCGATTCCGTCGGCCCAGCGCCAGCTGAATCCCAACCTGCCCGCCACGCCGGGCTACAACTATTAGTCACAAACCTAAATCAACATTTTTATCATCAACCCATTAACAAACAAAAAAATGAAGAAAGCTTTTCTTTTCATGGCCGCGGCGCTGACGCTCGCCGCGTTCTCCTGCAAGAAGCCTGCGAACGGCACGGATGAGCAGACTCCCGGTGCCCAGGTGACGGTCGCCGCCGAGAACCTCGTGGCGTATTTCCCGCTCGAGTCCGCCGAAAAGGCGGTCACCGTGGGTGAGGGCATCACGTTCGATTCCAAGAAGGGCGCCGGTGACTTCGGCGACGGACGGATCGGCAAGGCCTACACCAACACCAAGAAGATGAACATCGAAGAGGCCTACCTCAAGTTCAGCCTCGCCAAGAACAATGCTTTCACCAAGCTGGAGAGCATGACCTTCTCGGCCTGGCTGTATGTCCCGACCCCGCTTGCCGATCCCAGCGATCCTACGAAGAAACTGACCGCCAAGGGCGCCATCCTGTCCTTCAACGGAACCGGTGTCGAGCCCGTGTGGCCTTCCTTCGTGTACCTGCTGGACAACGAAGGTGTCAATGAAGAGACCGGCAAGGCCTGGATGCAGTTCAACGGCCGTGTCGATTTCCTCTCCGTCGAGGGCAAGCCGCTCATGTGGCCCAATGCCTCCGACGAGGCTTATGCCGCGAAGGACAAGTGGATCCACGTCGCGCGTACCTATGATGCGACGACCGGTGCCTGGGCCACCTATGCCAACGGTCTCAAGACCTTCGAAGGCCTCTTCACCCCGAAGAACGACGGCAAGGATCCTGTGGGTGCCATCAATGCGGCGTTCGCTTCCGACTGCAACACCCTCTATCTGGGCGGTTGGGCTTCCCGTATCGAAGGCAAGGCCAGCGATACCTGGCTGAACTACTTCTGCGGTTCCATCGACGAGGTCCGTTTCTACAACAAGGCCCTCTCCGAGACGGAGATGCTCGAGCTTTACAAGCAGGAGCTCAAGGTCGCCCTCGGGAAGTAATTCCTTTATTTATCGGCGGCAGGGGGAGGGATCTCCCTGCCGTTGCCATTGATCGATTGTCCCATGCGTCAGTATGTAGCCCTTTTCCTGGCCTTTATCGTCGCTGCGTGTTCCGGTAACGGCTTTTCGGAACGCCAGCGCGCCCTTGTCCTGTCTGCCACCGTCGGCGGTGAGCGGGTCCCCTCCTCGGGGATCGTGCGGGATGTGCCCGTGGACAAGTGCGAGATCGTCCTCGAGTTCTCGTCGGAGGTGCATGTCGATGCGCTGTCCGTCGCGCTCCTGCAGTTTTCCGGGGGCGATTTGGAAGCGAGGGTGGGGGAGGATGCGTCCATGCTGATCCTCAGGCCTGTGGAGGCGCTCTCGCCGAGCCGGAAATACACGCTGACGGTCCTCGCGGGGGAAAGTTTCGGCGTTGACATCGTCGAGCCCTATACCCTTGCTTTCACGACGGAGTATGACCGTACCCCCAAGTTCCCGGAAATCACTGACGAAAAGCTGCTTACCCTCGTCCAGCAGAAGACGTTCGACTATTTCTGGTCGCATGGCCATCCGGTGAGCGGACTTGCGCGCGAGCGGCTCGGCTCGGGCAATACCGTGACCGCCGGCGGCTCCGGCTTCGGCATCATGACGCTGCCGGTCGCCGTCGAGCGCGGCTTCATCACGCGTGCCGAGGCGGCGGAAAGGCTCCGGACCATCGTCACGTTCCTCCGCGACAAGGCTGACCGTTTCCACGGCGTCTATCCCCACTGGATGAACGGCGAGACGGGCCGGGTGATCCCTTTCAGCAGCAAGGACAACGGGGGCGACCTCGTCGAGACGGCGTTCCTCCTGCAGGGCCTGCTGACGGCCGCGCAGTATTTCGATGCGTCCGGCGAGGCGGACATCCGCGCCGGCATCGATGCCATCTGGCGGGCCGTGGAGTGGGACTGGTACACGCATGGCGGCCAGAAGGCCCTCTACTGGCACTGGTCGCCCGATCAGGGCTGGGCCATGAACATGCAGATCAACGGCTGGAACGAAGGGCTCATCGTCTATGTCCTTGCCGCCTCGTCGCCGACCCATGCTGTCGGGAAGGAGGCCTACGACTCCGGCTGGGCGCGCAGCGGGGGGATGCGGAACGGGCGCATGTTCTACGGAACGGTCCTTCCGCTCGGCAGCGACCTCGGCGGCCCGATGTTCTTCGCCCATTACTCCTTCCTCGGGCTGGATCCCCGCGGACTGAAGGATGCTTACGCCTCCTACTGGGACCAGAACGTCGCCCATGCCCGGATCAACCACGCTTACTGCGCTGCCAACCCGAAAGGCCATGCCGGCTACTCCGATGCCTGCTGGGGCCTGACCGCCAGCGATTATCCCAAGGGGTACACGGCCTCCTCGCCCACCAATGACCGGGGGACCATCGCCCCGACTGCTGCGCTCTCCTCCTTCCCTTATGTGCCGGAAGAGAGCCTGAAGGCGCTCCGGGAGTTCTACTATGTCTATGGCGACCGCCTCTGGGGCGAGTACGGCTTCTACGATGCTTTCAGCCTGGATGACAACTGGTTCGCCAAATCCTATATCGCCATCGACCAGGGTCCCATCGTCGTCATGATGGAAAACTACCGCACAGGCCTCCTCTGGCGGCTTTTCATGCAGGACCCGGATGTGCAGAATGGTCTTTCCACCCTGGGCTTCACCCGTGCGGAACTGGCGCACTGAGCCTGGCCGTCGTTTTGTCCTCGAAAAAAATTTGGCGCTCCCGCAAAAAATGCTTACATTTGCAGTCCCATTCCGGAGAGATGCTCGAGTGGCTTAAGAGGCACGCCTGGAAAGCGTGTATACCCCAAAAGGGTATCCCGGGTTCGAATCCCGGTTTCTCCGCAAACTGATTGTCCGCAGCCGGCTGCTTTGCAGCTGGCTGTTTTTGGCTACGGGCCCGTCGAAAACTTGTTTTCGAAAGGGTCCGGAGCCGGAAACAGCCAAAAGGTCCGGAGGACCTTCGGCTGCGGATAATCAGTTTGCCTCTCCCCCCTCCGGGATAGCGCCGGCCCCGGCCGGCGGAATCCCGGCCCCGCAGTGTCGCCGGGACATTTTCAGCCCTGAGCAGTTGCATAAGCAGCAGCATTATTTCAGCTTATTAAAGTTTGGAATCCTGCCTATAATGATTTAACTTTGTAACTCGTATGAAACAAAGAGACGCATACAACTTTGCATTTGACCCCCTTGATTTACGGGGGGGGGGGTGTAAGTAGCTCTATATCAATAAGTTCAAGGTTTTATCCTTGCCTTTTCAGGTGAAAGGGCAAGGATTTTTATTTTTTTGTATGCGTCCCCACCACAGCAGAATAACAGTTAAAAATACATTGCTATGAAAAAGAATTATGAAAATCCGGAATCGGAAATTATCTGGACGTCGATCGAGACGGGTCTGCTCACTGTAACCGGTTCGGTGCCTCCCATCATCGAAGAAGATGATGATGAATAGGCGTCTTTCGGGGAAGAATGAGAGTAATCAATTGAATCTAATACCATCAACAACATGAAGCTTTCAATGAAGTGGATACCCGCTTTGGCGTTGGTATCGCTGTTTGCCTGTTCACAGGCAGAAACGGACCTTCGGGATTCCCGCATGGTTGAGCCCGGGGTTTATGGTACCCTTCCCGGAATCATCGACGGGGATGCCGTCGACACGAGGGCAACGCTCGATCCCGACAACGGCTGGGCTTTCAATTGGGAAGTCGGTGACGGAATCAACATCTGGTCGGACAGCGGCACGCTCCTGATCTATGATGTCACGCAGGTCAATGGCGCCAATGCGACCTTCGACGGCGGTGGCTTTACCCTGACCGAGGGAGCAACCTATTATACCTCCTATCCGCTGGTCCGCAACGTCCGGGACAATTATCTTGCCCTGACCACGACATACGCGGGGCAGACGCAGGCGGCGGACGGCGATGCCTCCCATCTGGGTGATTATATCTGCCTGTACGCTTCTGCGACGTGCACAGACGGGAATACCTCCTTCCAGTACCGGCATCTGTCCGGCTTTGTCCGCTTCGAGGTGACGCTCCCTGCACCGATGACGGTGACGGAGCTCTCGCTCATTGCGGATTCCGGTGCCAGTGATGCGTTTGCCGTCAGCGGCACGCTCAATGCCACCACCGGGGAATTCACGGCAACGACCACTTCTTCTGAAATGACGCTTGCCCTGGACAATGTCGCTGTGACGGACGGCGTACTCAATGCCTCCATGGTCGTCGCGCCTTATGCGGCCGGTGCGTATATCGTCCGCATCAAGGATGACCAGGACAACGTCTACACCAGCCCGGCCGTTTCCAAGAAGGCCCTTGCCGCCGGCAGCGCCCAGCGCTATACCGTCACCGTCTATCCGGGCCTGGAACCGCCTGTCGCCCAGATCGGTGACGTGACGTACAGTTCACTGGCCGCAGCGGTCGCCGCCGTGCCTGCCGGTACGGAGACAACCATCACGATGCTTTCCAACCATACGATCGAAGGCAATGCCGGCGTGACCGTCCCTGCCGGGAAGATTGTCATCCTGGACCTGAACGGAAAGACGATAACCGGCGCTTTCGACCAGCCGACGACGGCACAGGCGATTGCCAACAAGGGAACGCTGACCATTACTGACAGCAGCTCCAGTCAGAACGGTACCATAACCATCGATGTCAGTGACGAGAATGCGGGCGCCCCGATGGACAAGAACTGGGCATCCAACGTCATACGGAATGATGGTGTCCTCACCGTGAATGCCGGTACTATCTATAATGACGGGAATGGCGGTGCCTGCTATGCCGTCGACAATTATGGCTCTGCCAGTCTGACCGTGAACGGAGGCGAACTGAATGCGAGTCGGGCCAGCGCAATCCGTTTGTTCTATGTAAATGGCGGCTCCCTGACCATCAATGACGGCATCATTGGAAGCGATGCTTCTTATATGGGCGTTCAGGTGATGGGTGTTAACGCTGCCAATGGAGTCAGCGTCAATGTGAACGGCGGCACCCTCTCCGGTACGTACGGTCTCTATGCCGGTGGCGGAAATGCATCCTGGGCGACTTCCCAGTTCAATATCACAGATGGCGTTTTCGAAGGAGGCGTCGGTTTCACTGGGGCTATCCCTGCCGACAATATCGATGTCTCCGGCGGTGAATACCACGCGTATCTGGTCAGCTACGGTACGGTGCGGTTCATCAAGGCCGGCAGGTTTACCGAAGAGGCCATGTATGCTTCGGCCGGATATCTGGCAGAGGGCTATAAGTTCGTACAGGACAGCGATATGTATGTCGTGGTCCCGAATGACGACCCCCGGGAGGCAATCCCGACCAATCTCGTTTACTATTACTGGCTCAACAGTGATAACAGCAGGGACGGCGGTTTTTATAACTTCTATGCCCCGTTCGAAGGTCCCGACCCGGTTCTGATGGATGGTGAGTTCATCGAATTGCTCGGGAACATCGAACTGTCAAAGGATGTCGCCTACCTTGAAGAATGCTCTTTCGGCGATCCGATCTTCAAGGGCGGTACCTTCTCCCTCACGTTCGGAGCGTATGACATCGACCTGAATGGCTATGCCTTCCCCATCCCCGTGGGTGTTTCCATCAACACCGACAGGCAGACCGACATCTTCTCTGCCCCTGAAGGCTATATCGTCAAGGAGACGGCACTCCCTGCGGGCGGAGACTTCACCTATAATTATTCTGTCGTCGGAGTCGTGGCCATGATCGGTGACGTCTGTTACGCATCCCTGGCCGAGGCGGTCGGGGACGTGCCTGAAGGAACCGAGACGACGATCACGATGGTTTCCGACCATGCCATCGAGGGCAATGCCGGTGTGACCATCCCTGCCGGAAAGAATGTCATCCTGAACCTGAACGGAAAGACCGTCACGTTGAACGTAGCTGAGTCCAAGGGATCACAGCTTATTACCAACAGAGGCATCCTGACCATTACTGACACCAGCGCGGAACAAGAAGGTAAACTGACGAATGCGGCCGGTGAGGGGCTGGCTGTCGGCTCCTGGCCCACCAATAATTATGTTACCAATGTCATCACGAACAGCGGCACACTGAACATGGAGGCCGGCACGGTCGAGAACACCGCCCAGGGAAGCATCTGCTATGCCGTCGATAACAACAGCACCTCCTACGATGCTACACTTAACATGAAAGGTGGTTTGCTGACATCTGCAGGTACGGTTGTCCGCCAGTTCTGCAACAGCACGGCAAAACAGAATATTGTCAATGTCTCCGGCGGAACCATTGAAACCAACGGCTCTGCCGCCATCTGGACGCAGCTCCCGGGCAGCAACAGCAGCAGCCGGAAACTGGCCACGCTGAACATCACCGGCGGCGTAATACGCGCTTCGTCGTATGCCTGGTATGACTATTCGTACGGTGATTCCTTTGAAGCTGTCGAATACAGTATCAGCGGCGGTGAGTTATATGGGTATCTTTACAGCTATGCCGTCAGGGACGGGGTCAAGTCCGGATTCGTTACCGGCGGACTGTTCTCGACCGATGTTTCCGCCTATTGTGCTGACGGGTTTACTGCCGCCCCGTCCGCCGGTAGGCCGGGCATGTATGAAATCGTTCCTGCCGAGGTTTATTACTATTGGTTTGAGAATGATGTCCAGAAAGGCAGCTATCATCTGTTTGACGTGCCTTTCGTCAAGAATTATCTCTGTGACGGAGAGTTCATCGAACTGCTGAAGGATGTCTCCCTGTCCGGGGATATCGCCTGCCAACTGACCGGCGGTACCTTTGCCCTTACGTTCGGCCCGTATGATATTACCAAGGGAAGTTACAGCGTGTCCTTGAAATCCGGAGTCAGCGTCAAGACCGACAAGCAGACCGATATCTTCTCGGCGGCCGATGCGGGCAGTTCGATCGTCGAAATCCCGATTTCGGACGGTGACTTCATTTACCAATACACTGCACTCAATGCCAGTACCGTGGCCATGATCGGAGACGCGCCCTACAACACCCTGACCGAAGCGCTCGCTGCGTCCCAGGCCGGAGATGTCATTAAACTGGTCAAGGATTATGATGCATCGGGCGAAGCGATGTCGGCCGGTACCCGGCAGTTCGTCGTCGACAAGAGCGTGACCATTGACGGCCAGAACCATACGCTCATTACCAAAGAGCGCGGCTTTGGCATTGGGAACGTGAAGGGTAACCTTTCATCGGATGTCAATGTCACTTTCAAGGATATCACCATAGAAAACACATCCTTCGGCGCCCGTTGCATCGACACCCGTGGAAAGATCGGTACCCTGACGCTGGACGGCGTAACGCTCAGCACGGACGGGGCTGCCGGCGGGTACACCCAGCCCTTGACCATCGGTGGTAATCAGGCTTCGACTGCAACGGTCAACATCACGAACAGTACGATTCAGACAAACAATAATGGTACGGCGTACTATGCGATCATCACCTTCAATCCCGTCAACATGACGATTTCGCAGAGCACGCTGAAGGGTTGGGCGTGTATTTATGCCAAGGGTCCGAACAGTTCCGCCGGTTCTGCCGGTTCGGTCTTTACCGTTTCCGACTGCACGCTGGAGTCAACGAACAACTATTCCGGGACGTCAAATTCTTTCGGCACCATCATGATTGAAGACGACAATGTGACCGTGAACCTGACCGGATCCCATATCAATATCCATAATTCCGGAGACCAGACACAGGCGATGGTTGGCTTCCCTGCCAACAATCAGTTTTCGCAGAATGCTGTTTCACTGGGGGCGGGCAACGTTGCCACGTTTGACAATACCGGTTCCGGCATGTGCGTTTTTGTCAGCAATTTGGGAGACAACAGTTTCTCGATCTCCGGCGGCCTCTATGATACGAACCCGATTGATTACGTAGGCCATGACGTCGCCTATGTCTGGGGGAATGCAACCGGTGACTCTTTCCTCGTGCTTCCGCAGTGGGATACTCCCGGTTCGGAATACCCTGGTTACAGCCAGATCATGTTCGAAGAAGAGGGCGAATGGTGAACTGCTGTCAGAACATCCAAATCAGAAACACCTGATTCATAGGTTTTTGTAGGAAATCGCCCCCTCGTTTCTGAGGGGGCGATTTCTTGTATTGCGCTATGAATCAACAAGTTGTAATTTGAATGTTGATACTGATTGCAGGACACGGAGCCGTCCCATTTCCTTTGCCGTGAGCGCGAAAGATGCCGGCGGTTTTGTCGCGTTCGCGAGCGTTTTGCCTTCGCTTGCGGGCGCTCGCGGGCTCGCTTCCCGGCTTTCCGTTCAACGGCCTACCATGTAATCCCGAGGCCGGCCTGGAGGGTGTTGCCGAGGACGGGATGGGCGGTAAGCCAGGCGAGATCGAGGCGGAGGGAAGTGCGGCTGAGGAAGGGAAGGGCGGAACGGTCCAGGCAGAGGCCGGCGCCGAGGGCGGCGAAGGAGGGGAGGACGGCGGAACCGCCGTGGGCCGTCCAGCCGCCGGCGACGGTATGCCCTACGGCCAGGTGGTATCCAGCGCGGATGAAATACCGGCTCTGGAAGCCGTACTCGGCGCCGAGCGCAGCGGTGAGGCTGCCGCTGACGGGGAACCAGTCGAGGTCGGCGTTGAGGCGGATGCTGTGGAGGCCCATGCCGGCAGCCTCCCCCCGGGCTCCTTGCGAGGCAGACCTGCTCCGGGCTCCTTGCGAGGCAGACCTGCCCCGGGCACCTTGCAAGGTAGCCTCGTCCCGGGCTCCTTGCGAGGCAGACCTGTCCCGGGCTCTTTGCGAGGCGGCCCGGTAATTGCCATGCCGGGCGCCCTGCGCTGCCCCCGGACCGAAAGAGGCCTTCCATTCACCTCCGAGGGCGAGGGAGGTCGGCAGTCCATAGCGGCCGCATTCACGGACGAGTTGTCCGAGGTCCGCGACCGCGGCGCAAAGCCTGAAATCGCCCAGGAGGGCCGTGGCGGACAGGTCGAAGGCCAGCGCATGCAGGGAGTCATCCGGCAGCAGGCCGCTGCTCAGGACACGCAGGCCTGCGCCGGCGGAGAGCCATCCGTTCAGCGTATACGCGGCACCGCCGCCGAATGCGCGGTCCACAGGCGCAAAGCCAAGATCAGGGTCATACGGGCTGTGACTGGCCATGTAGCCGACGGCGAGGCCGATGCGCCCGAAACGCGCAGTCCCGGCAATGGCCGGAATCAGCATCCCGCCGGCCGGGGAGCCCTGGTAAGAGGCACTTCCGCCTGCCGCGGACCCCTGGGCTGCCGCGCTCCCGTCCGGTGCAAAACCCTGCGGACCAGCCGCCAGGCCCGGCGCCCAGCGCTGGAAGGAGGCCGCCACGTCGGCGGTCCCGGGAAGGAACGCCGTCGCGGACACATTGCGGAAGGCCGCCCAGGCACCGCCGGACGCCCGTCCGGCATAGCCCATCGCCGCCGTCTGCGGATCGGTCTGGATGCGGCAGAAGGCCATGGCCTCGTTCCGTGCGGTTTCCTGCGCGGAGACGGTTCCCGCGGAAAGGGCCCCCGCTACAACGGCAGCAGCAAGAAACTTGAGTATCAGCACCTTCCGTCTCATCGCCTGACAAAGCTTTTGCGCCAGGAGGCGCCTTCCCATTCGGCAAGGAGCTGGTAGCGTCCGGGGGCCAGGCCGGCAAGGTCGAGGACCTTCGGCGCGAAGGCGCCGACCGCATCCGTCGCATCGTACAGGCATGCGCCCGTACTGCCCAGGATCCGGATCCGGGTGGGCAGGGTTTCCCAGCCCGTCCGGACGGTCAGGAAGCGGGTGACCCCGTCCGCCGGCGACAGGCCGATGCCTTCCCCCGCCGGCCGGACCAGGACGTAAATCGCCAGGGAACAAGTACTTCCCCGTTCGTCGGAGGCCGTGACATCAAGAATCCCGGCCCCATAAGCGATGCCTGTGACGGACAGGACCCCGTCCTTCAGCATTGTATGGAGCGCGTCTGCCGCCCCATTCTGCACGGAGAAGGTGAGCTTGTCTCCGTCCGGGTCGCTGAACAAGCGGGTCAGATCGACCTGCGTGGCCGCTCCGGGCCCTTCCAGTTGCATGCGGGGTGGGTCGCTTATCGCCTGTGGCGGATGATTCCTGTCGTAGGTGAAGGACCCGTAGGCACTCACGAAGGGCCCCACCTCTGTCGCCGGGATGCGGGGATCCGCCCCCTTCATCAGCCGTTCCTTGAGTTCCTCGCAGGTGAACCCCGGTCCGCCGAAGTAGGAAACGAGCAGCGCGGCGGTTCCGGTAACATGCGGGCAGGCCATCGACGTTCCCCGCAGCCGGCCGTATTTTCCCTCCGGCACGGTGCTGGTAATGGCGACGCCGGGTCCGCAGATGTCCACCCAGTTCCCGTAGTTGGAGAAATCCGCCCGCGTACCGTCCCGGTCGACGGCGCCGACGGCGACCACGGGCGCGTAGTTGGCCGGCGAGCCGTAGGGGAGGCCTTCGTTGCCGGCGGCAAAGATGACCAGACCGCCCTTCATCGGGCTGTCAGGCAATTGCTTCCCGTTGTCGTCGCAACCGGCGAAGGTGATGAAGTAGTCGATTGCTTCGCGGATGGCCGTGGGCGTGTGCGCGAAGAATTCCTGCATGTCTTTCCGTTCCTTGTCGGTGATTTCGCCGTCCCCGTCGGCGTCGGTGAGATAGCCCCAGCTGTTCTGGCAGATGACGGCGCCCTTGTCGGCCGCCTCCTTGATGGCCCTTTCGATGCCGCCGGAAAGGTCCCGCTTCTTTCCGTCCTCTTCCACGGTCCTGAAAATCTGGCAGGAGAGCAGGGATACGCCCTTTTTCCCCAGGGCCGCATTCCCGCCGGCGACGCCCGCCGTGCCGATGCCGTTGTTGCCGACGGCGGCGATGGTCCCGGCGACATGCGTCCCGTGGACATGCGGGACGAGGGTCGCGCTGTCATCGACATAGTTGTAATGGCCGGCGGACAGGCAGTTTGCGGCGAGGTCGGGATGGCCCAGGTCAATGCCCCCGTCGATGACGGCCACGATGACCCGGGGGTCACCGCAGGTGAACGAATCCCACACCCGCATGCAGCCGATATCCGGTCCGTCCGGGTTGCTGAGCCCCCAGAGGGAGGACAGGTACGGGTCGTTATACTCCGCCGTCAGGCCGGCAGGAGGCGCCGTTTCGACCAGCTCCACACCTTCGAGTCCCTCCAGCAGCGTCTCCGCCCGCGTGGCCGTCCCTTCCCCGGTGAGGCGGACTTCGTACCAGCGGTGCAGGCCCGAACGGCGTGTCCGCCCTTCATAGGGTCCTGCGTCCGGAAACAGCCGCTTCCACGGGCCGGCGACAGCCCCCGGCAGGACGGGGCTCCCCCCGTCGCCGAGCTCCTCAGCCAGCGCTTCAGAAACACGTACGCGGAGGACGGTTTCCTGCGTCTCCCTGCATGACGAAACCGGCTCCGGGATGGTTTCCCGGGCCGGTTCCGCCCTTTGGCACGACAGCGTCCAGAGGGCTGCTGCGGCAAGCAGCAGGGGCCTCGTACGCATGGGGATTACAGCTGCTTGAGGACCAGGTCGTTCATGATGATGGAGTTCTCGTACGAGGTACCGGAGAGGTCAGCCTTCTCCCAGGTCGAGAACATGAAGTAGTCGCCCACGAAGGCGGAATGGTCCGGTTTCGCGATCCATTTTCCGTCCTCGCCCTTCTCGAAATCGAAGGGATAGTAGCCCTTGTGCGTGGAATTGGAGAATTCCACTTCGCGCGCATAGGCGACGAGCGGGACCACGGTGAAGTCGATGCCGCGCGCCGTGTACGTACCGATGACCCGTCCGAGCGGGAGATACATCCGGAAGACCTCCATCTTGACCGACAGGTCGCAGACGAGGCTGTTGCCGTTGTCGACGCCCAGATAGAAGAGTTCGCCGTTCTCCAGCGCCTCTTCGTCCGGTTCGGTTTCGAGGTCCAGGAAGGCGAAATAGGTCATCTGCCTGCCGGCGGCATTCGTGAAGACCCAGTCGTAGTCGCCCATCATGCCCGCATCGACGGGGTTGAACTGGACGACGGCGACGGAATCCTTGTAGGTGCCGCAGTTGTAGGCCACATAGCCCTTGCGGTAGTCCTTGGTCTCGTTCTCGTCCACGGTGATGGCCAGGTTGCCCTGCTCGTCCGCGTTGACGTGAAGCCATTCTGCGTGGCTCTCGAAGCTGATCGGGTAGTTGGTCTCGTAGGCAAGGGACACGTTGTCGGGCTTGTTGTCGAGGTTGATGTCCTTGTTGTCCAGGGCGACGATGATGCCGCTCTGCTGGACCGTCAGGCGGAACTGCTGGTCCGCGGCGGTGAGGGTGACGCCGGAATAGCGGCTCTCGATGCCGTCGTAGTCGTCAACTTTCACATTGATGCGGCCCTGCCCCACGGTGACATGGCACCAGGACGGATAGTCGGCGACGGCCTTGACTTCATTCTCCGACTCGAAGAGGAAGGCGTCCTCGCCGCCGGTGGGCGGGAGCATCATCTCGCCTTTGAGGATCTTGATGGCGGGAGCGGTCTCCTCCACGACCGGCGTTTTCTCCACGCAGGCGGTCAGGGAGAGGAACAGGCCCAGGAGGGCGGGTGCGATGCAATAGCGGATTTTCATGGTCATTCCTCCTTGCTAATCGTTCAGTTTGTACATGGCCTTCGGCGTGATCTGGACGGACTCATTGCCGTTGGAGGCCGTGAAAGCGACGGTCTGGGGACCCATGGAGTAGCCGTTGGCATCCCGGACGAAGCCTTCGGAAAGGTCGTACAGGCGCAGCAGGAAGGACTCCGTGATGAATTTCGGCGTCAGGCCGCGGTCCTGCCATTTGTAGCGGGGATTCGCCTCGTCCCTGTTCCAGACGGCGGCGAAACCGCTCTGGTCCTCGCCGAGGATGTATCCGTTCGTCGAAAGGGGGACGAAGATGACATAGCCGTCCCGCTCCTTGTACGCCTCCATCGATCCGATCTTGGCGACGAACTGGGCCTCCATGGTGAGGCGTCCGGCCACGATGTCGTAGCCGAAGTACATGTTGAATTTCGGGCTCATGCCTTCGACGATATAGACCTGCTCCTCCTCATCGGGAGTCAGTTCGATCTCGAACAGGCCTTCTTCATGCTCGAACATGTAGCGGCCGGTGAAGAATTCGTACGGCAGCCAGTCCTTCGGGATGTAGCCCTTCAGCCTGAGGTCGGAACCGGCGCTGAAGCTCGTGTCCGCCGGCTGGAAGGAGATCTGGTCGATGACGGTTTCCTGGAAGGTGATGGGCTCATAGAACTTGAGGCCGTGGTCCGTCAGGATGTACGGTGCCGTCTCGGTGACCGGCTCGATGCTGGAGTACTCGTCGATGTCTTCCTGGATGGTGAACTGCTTGTTCAGCACGTCGATGGTCCCGCGGACCGCGGTCGAGCCGCAGGTTCCCTTGAAACTGCTGACATGGAACGACTTGTTCATGTCGAACAGGCGGTTGATGTACTGGTCGGCAGGCTCTTCGAGCGGGTACATCTTGCACATCTTGCCGGAACGCTTGCCCTTCAGGATGACTTCCTCGTCCTTGCAGCTGATAATCAGGAACTCGAAGTCGCCGCCCCGGGATTCATAGTATTCGCTGCTCGGGATGGCGTACTTGTGGAGGATCGGGCTGAAGGAGTCGAAGGAGAGGACGGGACCGTCGTCGTTGGTGAAGCGGTAGTAGCTCGTGAAGGAGGAGTCCTTGTACTCCTCGGTCCTCACGCGGACGGTGTCGATCTCCGCTCCGAATTCGAGGGTCAGGTTCTTGCCGCCGAAATCGAAATCGACGTTGCCGATGAAATATTCCATGCGCCAGCCGTAGCGGGGCTTAGCGAGGGTTTCGCGGGTTTTTTTCTGGACGGCCTGCAGGCGCTCGGCGGCGGACTGGTCAAAATAGCTCACCTGGTCCTTCAGGCATGAAGGGACGAGCAGGATAACAAGGGCCGCCAGGTAAGGAAGGACGTTTATTTTCAGATTCATACGCAGGTTCCTCCTTATTTGATGGTGATGTCATGCAGATCGACTTTCCCGGAGAAGACGTCGTCCTGCCGCCGGAGAACGGTGGCGCGGAGCCGGTCCAGGTCGATGGAATAGGCGCTCTGGAGATAGTCGCGGACGATGTCGAGCTTGGCTTCGAGGTACTGGGCGGCGTCGCCGGCCCCCTCGAGTTGCTGCTCCCACCATTCCTGGTCGTGGGTGATGTACTCGGACAGCATCTCGGCGAAGTCCTCCCCGTGGGAATGCTGGGAGTAGTCGGTGATGAAGCCGTATTCCAGGTGGTGGCTCTCATACGGCTCCTCGTTCCAGCTGTCCGCCACGTAGCCGGTGCCCGTGATGGACTTGAACTCGACGGGGTAGTCCTTGTTCTGGTTCAGGATATGGGTGAACTCGTGGTGGATCGTCTTGATGAAGTAGTGGTTGAGGGATTCCTCCGGGTTGCCGTAGAAATCGCCGTACCCTTCCTCCAGGGTCTCCTTCAGCAGGTTGATGCCCGCGAGGAAGATCTTCTTGCCGCCTTCCGCGGTACCGAGGATGATCGTGCCGTTGTTGCGGTACTCCCATTCGCCGGTGAGGAAGAACATTTTCGGGAAATACTTGCGCGTGAAGGAGATACCGGCCACTTCGTCGTAGGTCTCGACGCAGAGGTACTTCACCAGGTGGGCCATCACGATGGAATACTCGTATTCGGCCGGGATGGTGAAATAGTTCATGTCGGACTCGTTCATCTCGTAGCGGTACTTGAAGTCGATGTTGTACGGGTTGCGGTAGTTGGCCTCCAGCCATTTGTCGAAATCGTTCAGCTCGGTCTGGGAGACCTGGATGACGCTCTCGGGGTTGAGCGTTTCCTTCTCGCAGGAGACGGCGGCGCCGGCCAGGAGTGCGACGGCCGCGATGAGGATATATTTTTTCATATCTTTCATGGCTCCTTCAGTTTATTCGTTGGTGCTTTCCGTCCCTGTCGCCCCGTTGCGCGGATTCGCCTTCAAGCCGGCGGCACGGACCTTCGGCGGAATCTGCACGGCGCGGCGCGGGTCGTTCTGGACCAGGGTGTCGGTCTTCTTGGCGGGACGGCCGGCGGCATTGAGGATGCGGCGGTCGACCTCGATGTTGTACCGTTTGATGTCGAACCAGCGGAGACCGCTGCCGAGCGACTCGACGCGCTTCAGGGCGAGGACGCACTGGAGCATGCATTCCTTGGTGCCGCGCTCCGGTCCGAGGCGGATGGCCTCGTTCGGGTGGAGGTGCTTCATGACCGAAGAGGTGTCCCAGACGGTGTATTTCGTGTTGGTGAAATACTTCTCGATGCGTTCGACGGTCAGCTCGCGCGGTTCCATCGCGATGTTCTTGACCCAGGCGTTCATGTCCTTGACGGCGTCGTCGTAATTTTCGAGGATGACGTTCGCCTCGGCCCGCTCCAGGAGGGTCATGTCACCGGTGAAGGCGGGATAGACGGTCCGGTAATAGCCGATGCGGGCGACCGGGTCGGTGTACTCGAACAGGTAGGGCAGGCGCCAGAAGATCGTCTTGTCCAGGTTCGTGGCCGCATAGATCTTCATGCCGTTGTAATAGGTGTCGTTGTTGCCGCCCCAAAGGTCCGTGATGGCGATGCCGGTCTCGGTGTTGGCGAGGTACTCGCCGTGGGCATAGCGGGAATAGACGCTGTAGGGACCGAAGGCGAGGCCCATCTTCGAATAGGCGGTCATCAGCAGCAGGTTGCAGCCGAGGGTCGTCTCGATGTAATGGTTGACGAGCACTTCGTAGTCCTGGGTCATTTCCGCCTGGTAGGCCCAGTCGCGCAGGAGGGCGGCGGGCTGGCTGCCCAGCACCTTGTTGGCGCATTCGAGGGATTTCTCGAACTTCTCGTAATAGAGGTAGAACCGGGCGGCGAAGGCGTAGGCGGCCTTGACGTTGAAATGGTACTTCGGCACGACGTAGTATTCCTCCGACACATAGGGGAGGGCCGCTTCGATGTCCCGTTCAATCTTCCGGTACACCTCGGCGAGGGTGCCGCGCTCGTATTCCGGCTTCAGCATGGTCTCGGGGGTCTCGATATAGGGGACGCCGAGGGCCTTGTCGGCGGTTGCCGGGTTGTAGGCCTCGCAGAAGACGTTCGCGAGGATGAAATGGTTGTAGGCACGGCAGAGGAGGGCCTCCGCCATCTCGGCCTGCAGGCCTGCGCTCGCGCCGCCCAGCGCCTCGATGGCCTGGATGGCCTCGTTGGCGCAGGCGATGGCCAGGTAGGAACTGCCCCAGACGCTCTCGGGATCCTCGTTGTCGGTTTCGGTCACGTCGTCCCAGGCATAGACCTGGTCGATGAAGCGGTCGGTGTAGGGGTTGTTCTTGCCGTAGTCGTCGACATTGTCCGACATGAACTCGGTTACAAGCATGTAATCGGTTGACGGGTAGGCGGATACGAGCAAAGCACGAATCTTCTGCTGGGAGTCGACCTCAGCCCGGTTATCCGGCATGCGGTCGAGGAACGTGTCGCAGGAAACCGCGGTGAAAAGCGCTGCAAAGGCAAGGACAAGCGTATTAATCTTCTTCATATCTCAATCCTCCTTTGTTAGAGACCGATCTTGAGGGTCATGGTGAACTGTTTCGGGACCGGGACGGCGACGCCGCCGGTGTTGAAGAATTCCGGATCCTGCCCGTTGAGCTTCTTGTCGGCATAGAGCAGGAAGAGGTTGGTCGCCTGGACCTTGAGGGAGAGGGAACCCAGCCGGATGGCTTCCGCCCACTTCTTCGGGAAATCATAGCCGAGGGAGAGTTCCTTCAGGCGGATGAAGTCGCCGCGCGCGATGCGGGCGGTCGAGTAGTTGTAGGCGTTGTAGGCGAAGGCCAGTTCCGTGTTGTTCCGGTTCTGGACCATACTGGCGATGACGGGAACGTCGGTGACGGCTTCGTCGCCCGGGACCACCCAGCGGTTGTTGAATTCCTTCGGCATGGAGTCGAGGTCGTTGTAGGTGTTGCTGAAGACCGGGTCGAGCCGGATGACGTTTCCGAAGGAATAGGTGAGGAACACATTGAGGCGCAGGCCCTTCCAGGTGAAGATGTTGCCGAGGGAACCGTAGTCGGTCGGATCGGCGCTGCCGGAATACTCGAGGAACTTGAGCTTCTCCGGGTCGGATTCCTGGAAATAGACGCCGGACACGGAGACGTCTCCCTCCTGGTCGAGGAAGGTGGGAAGGCCTTCGTTGTTCAGGCCGCGGAACGGAATCGAGAAGATGCCGCGGACCGGGTAGCCCTCCTGGGCGAAACCGGTGGCTGCGACCAGGTCGATCACGCGCATGGCGGTCTTCAGGTTGGTGACCATGTTCTGGGCGTGCGAGTAGATGAGGTTCGTCGTCCAGTTGAAGTCCCGCGTCTTGATGTTGGTGGTGGTGAGGCTCAGCTCATAGCCGCCCGAGCGCATCGAGGCGATGTTGCCGAACTTCTGGACCTCGCCGCCGACACCCTGCGTGTTGATGACGCCGATGAGGTCGAAGTTGTTGCGGGCGTACCAGTCGAAGGTGAGGTTGATCCGGTTGTTGGCGAAGCCCATCTCCGCGCCGATGTTCAGCTCGTTCTTCTTCTCGTAGGTCAGCTCGCCGTTGGCCAGCTGGGCGATGGAAAGGGCGGACTCGCGGGCGTCGGAGAAGGGACGCCAGGGCGTCTCGCTGTAAATGACGACGCTGGAGTTGGTCACGGAGGACGGTCCGCGGTCGGCGGTCAGCGAATAGGAGGCCTTGAGGCTCATGTGGGAGATGGCCGGATAGAGCGGCTTCATGAAGTCCTCGTCGCTGATGTTCCAGGCGCCGGAGACGTTCCAGGTCGGGAGCCAGCGGGACTGGCGGGACTTGCCGAGCTTGTTCGTGCCCTCGTAGCGGATGGTGCCGTTAAAGACGTATTTGCCTTTGTACGAATAGGTTCCGTTGGCAAAGAAGGCGGCACTCCGGTCGAAGGTGTTGATGACCGAATAGTAGTTGGCATTCTGCTCCGAGTTCTGCTTGAAGAAGCGGTAGTCGAAGTTGGGAATCTCGCCCATCCCGTACTGGAGGCCGACGCCGCGGAACCAGGTGCTGTGGCGGTCGATGCTGTTGATTTCCGTACCGCCGAAGAGGTTCACGATGTGGGATTCGGCGAAAGTCTTGGAGAAGTTCGCCGTCGCGCGGAAGTCGTAGCCGAGCATCGAGTTTTCCGTGCGCTCATAGATACCGCCGACGGGGATGACGGAGACCGGAAGGGCATAGGGGTTGTCCGGATCCTGGTACAGGAACGGGTTGGCGCCCCGGATGTAGGAAGTGCCCATCATCCGGTAGGCCTGGGACTGGTTGGAGTCGTCGAGGATGTGGTGTTCCTGCGAGGAAGAGGTGTACTTGGCCGCACCCAGCGCACTGAGTTCCAGGGACGGGAAGGGCTTGTACTTGAGTTCTCCCTGGATACGGAAGTCCGTGATATTGAGGTCGATGTAGTTATTGTCGAGCTCATGGACGATGTTGAAGGGAGCGTAGTTCCGGGTGTAGAATTCCTTCGGGTCCAGCGCGCGGGAGGTGTTCAGCGCGTAGGAATACGGGTTGATGTCGAAGTCACGCTTCACCTCGCCGAAGACCGGGTCGATCTCGCTCGACAGGGTGCCGGGCGCGCGCTGCTTGCGGTACGAGGCGTTGCTGATCATGTTGAAACTCAGCTTCTCGGACAACTTGTAGGTCGTGTTGAGGTTGGCCGTGTACCGGCGGACGGAACTCTGCATGGTCCAGCCCGGGTCTTCCATCACGGAGAGGGAGGCGTAGTAGTTGCCCTTGTCCGTGCCGCCGGAGGTGCTGATGGAATGGTTGTGCTGCATCGCGTTGGAGAAGAGCAGGTCGAACCAGTCCGTATTGCGGTACTCCGCGGCGCGCAGGTAGGCGGCCTTGGCGGCGTCCGTGTTGGCGAGCTTGAACTGGCCGGTGGCCGGGTCGTACTCGCTGATCAGCTGGAACATCTTGCCGTAGATACCGCTGTTCATGTTGTTGGCGGTCTCCGCGTAGTTGAGGTAACCCTTCTGCTGCAGTTCCTGGTAGATGGACATCTGGTCCTGGGAGTTCATGATGTTGAAGGTGGAGTACAGCGGCTTGAGGCGGACGGTGTATTCGCCCGTGTAGCTGATGTGGCTCTGGCCGGCCTTGCCCTTCTTCGTCGTGATGACGATGACGCCAGCCATTGCGCGCGCGCCATATATTGAGGTAGCCGAACCGTCCTTCAGGATGTCGAAGGATTCGATGTCGTCGGAGTTGAGACCCGCGATGGCCGAACTGATGAGGGTGGTGGCATCACCGGAGGACAGGTCGTCCGCGCTGACGTCCACGACATCTTCCATGATGACCCCGTCCACGACCCACAGCGGCTTGGAGGAGCCGTAGATGGACGTGGCGCCGCGGACGCGGATCTTCGGGGCGGTGCCGAACGTTCCGGACACGTTCTGGACGGAAACGCCGGCCGCCTGTCCCTCGAGGGAGCGGCTGATGTCCGCCAGGCCGGAAAGCTTTGCCTTGTCTGCATCGACCTTCGTCGTGGAGCCGGTCATGAGCCGGCGGTCCACCTGCTGCATACCGGTCGCAACCGCCGCATCCAGCACTTCCGCGTCGTCTTCCAGGACGAATTTGATCACGTCCGCGACGGCCTTCCGGCCGTCCTTGTAGCCGAGGCTGGAGGCAATGATGAATTTGGCGCTGGCGGGTACGCCGTGCAGGGTGAAGTTGCCGTCCAGGTCGGTCTGGGTGCCGACGGACTTGTTCCCTTCCACGTACACGGCCGCCATGATGACCGGTTCTCCCTTGGTGTCGACGACCTGTCCCGTGATCGTCCGGTTCTGGGCCAGGACGGCGGCGGGGAAGGCGAGCAGGCAGAGGAGAAAAACGATAAATCTTGATCTCATTGGCCTAAAACCTTTATTTTCACTTTAAAAATTGACTTTTAGGGTGCACAAATGCAAGACTGCAAAGTTCGGTTTTTTTTTGTAATTTTCCAAACGGACCGCCCCTTTAGGGGCCCTGGAATGCGATAAAATCAACATTTTTGGCGGATATTCTTGCAATTCAAGGAAGATTTCCCGAACTTTGCTGAACTTGTGCCATTGTGCACCCATGGTAAAAACGCGGAAATACAAAAGGAAAAACGATATTTCGCAGTATGAAAAAAGTGTATTTATCTCCTGATGTCCGGAAAGCGGACATCCTGGTAGAGTGGGATTTCCTGCTCTCTACGGTTGGAATCGGAGACGTTTCGGGCGAAGACCTGGAACAGCCGATTGAAGAAGACCCCTGGTCGTAATGGAAATGTGCAACGCGTAAATGAAAAGTATCATGAAGAAGTTCTTATACAGCGTCATCGCACTTTCCGCGATCTTTGCCGTCTCCTGCAGCAAGGAGGCCGACCTCGCCGTCCCCGGACGGACGAAAATGGTCCGTATCGACATTTCCAAGCTTCCCTCCCATTCGGAGACCCTCTGCGCCGACTTCGGCCCCGGTCTGACCCGTTCCGATTACAACGGCCGGACCTTCACCTGGCTCCAGCACGACAGCATCCTGGTCTGCGTGCAGTCCGAACCGGACGAGAACGATATGGTCAATTTCGGTTTCGCCAAGTTCGTCGCCCAGTCCGACGGTGCCTCCGTCGAATTCGTCGGTGATATCCCGAACGGCTACAACGTGACGGCTCCCGCCTTCTATCTGGCCGCCGGCGCCATAATCGACTACGGCACGGACGAAGACGACGTCTTCGACGGTACCTACTATGTCCAGATGCCGTCTTATACCGTCATGGACGGGGATTCCGAGAAGTACTACACCTCGGAGTCCGACAAGCCGCTGGCCAACATGCCGCTGCTCGGCACGGTCCAGGAGGACGGCACCCTCCGCTTCTCCTCGATGACCGGCGCCCTCAAGCTTTCCCTCACCGGCCTCGACCCGGCCGCCTCCATCATCCAGATCAGCAATTCGCAGAACAAGCTGACCGGTTTCTTCGAGGTGGCTGAGAACGGCACGCTGACGATGGCCGGCGCCCGTCCCGGCACCTATACGATCGGCGAGCGCACCGCTGCCTATTCGAGCTACTACACGGCGATGGAAATCACGCCCGCGGCCGACCACAGCGCCGAGGTTTACCTCCCGCTGCCCGTCGGCACCCTGCCCGCCGGCACGTCCCTGACGGTTTACGACGAGGACTTCAACGTCCTGTACGAGCGCAGCTTCAAGAAAGCCGTCACCATCGCGCGCAATACCGTGACGGAAATCGCGTCCCTCGAGGCCGCCTACGACCTGCAGTCCATCGGTACCGGCCGCATCTACGACGACCTTCTCTGGTACTATTTCAACGGTGAACAGGAGTCTTCCGACTATGTCGATGTCGCCATCTCCTATGATGCGAGCACGAACAAATACTTCCTCGACAATCCGTACGGTGCTGCCGCGACCCATTTCTCCTATACCCCCGCCGGTGAGGTCGACGGACCTTCCAGCCAGCTGGTGATCGAAGTCCAGGACGGTGGTCTCGTCGATTTCGCGGACTACATGACCGGTTATTTCATGTCTGCATGGAACGACGGCCAGGGAGACGAGGTCGCCCTGACCCACCCGTATTACTACAGCTCCAATTTCCCGGAGTACTATGCCGACTTCGGCCGTGGCAACAACTTCGTGGTCAAGTACGGCTCCGACGGCAAGACCCCGGCGAACATCATCCTCTCCCCGGTTTACAGCGCCGTCGTCTCCAGCAACTGGACGGGCGAAAACTTCATCTGGTCCAACCCGATCCAGATCCTCTTCCCGGGTGCCAGCCCCGTTGACATCAATGCGGCCATCACCTACAAGGGCATCGCCAACGAAACCAACCCCAACGCCGCGACCGCCAATGTCTCCGTGACCCTCGGCGCCGACGTGGCTTCGGTCCGGCTGGTGATCGCCGCCGACGAGGAAGCTGCCGAGGCCGCCTTCGCCGCCGGCACCGGCGTCACGACGCTGAGCGCCTCCGGCAACGCCGTGGTCAGCCTTCCGGCCAACGCGCCGTCCGGCTCCTACACCGTCTTCGGCAAGCTGACCCTTGCCTCCGGCCTCAACCAGTCCCTGAATGTGATCGCCCGGTCCGATGCCTTCAACTACGAGAACATCTCCGAGTATGTCTCCGTGGGTACGGGCTACTTCGTCGATGTGCTGGTCTGGTACCACATGCAGGGTCAGAGCGATGATGCGACGATGAACTTCATCGACGTGCCTGTCTATAAGCACCAGACGGAGAAGAAGTACCTCATCGTCGATCCGTACGGCGCCGCCAAGACGGCGTTCGGCTACACCCCGGCCGGTACGGTCAGCGGACCGGACAAGAACCTGGTCCTGACCGTGGACGAGAACGACCGCGTCTCCTATCCGGAGTTCTTCCGCACGGGCGTGTACATGGCAGACTGGAACAGCGGCAACGGAGATGAACTCTGCATCACTCCTCCGTACTACTACAGTTCCAACTATCCGTCCTATTACGACTACTTCGGCTATGGCAACAACTTCGTCGCCAAGTACGATGCGGACGGCATGCCGACCGACATCATCCTCTCCCCGGTCTACCAGGCCTACGTTTCCAATAACTGGTACGGCGATTCCTATATCTGGAGCAACTTCATCGAGATCCTCATCGGCGAAGATAGCCAGCCGTCCGACCTGTCCTGCAGCGTGGCCATGAACTCGGTCAACGGTTCCAACCCGGCCCAGGCCACGGCGTCCGTGAGCGTCACCCTCGGCGAGGATGTCGCATCGATCGATGTCGTCGTCGCCGCCAATGAGGCGCAGGCCCGTGAAATGATCGAGGGCGGCCAGGCGGCCAACGCGACGGCGACCGGCACGGTCACGGCCAACTTCCCGGCGGATGCGCCGAGCGGTGAATATGCCGTGTATGGTCTCTCGCATGCGAAAGAGGGCTTCACCGCCGCCGCCGACCTGATGTGGACAACGGACGTCTTCGACTATTTCCGCGATGACGAGGACTTCGGCTATGTGCCCGAGGACTTCGCCGGCATCTACACGGTCAACAACGACTATTACTTCAACGGCTGGCAGCCGTACCTTGACACGACGCTGGAAATCCAGGTTTCCGACGACGAGGAGACCGGTGACATCATGATCACCTCCTTCTGCCCGGAAATCTTCACCATCGTCAACAGAAGGGTTGCCAGCGGCCGTTGGACCAAGAAGACCGTCTATATCTGGTCGGATACCCGCACGGGCCTCATCTCGATCCCGTACGAAGCTGTGTTCTATTCAAACACCCGTGCCGGTAACTGGACGATCACCGACCTGGACACCCAGTCCACCGGTATCGACCTCCGGCTGATGCCTTCCGGCGATATCCTCATGAAGAAGATGCCGCTGTTCATGTGCGGCAACTACTGGTGGGCCCTGGATGCGCCGGTGACCTTCGTCAAGCAGGGCGCCCATGCCCCTGCCCAGACCCGTTCCGCGCTCGAGCCGGAGCAGCTGACGCGGCATGCCGTCAAGATGGCCCGCAAGGACGTCAAGCAGGTCCGCTGGACCTACGGCCGCGTTACCCGCAACGCCAATGGCGCCAAGCGTTCGGACAGCGAGCGGTAAACGCAGTCTTCGACCCTGTATGGAGAGGGCGGCCCGGCAAGGGTCGCCCTCTCTCTTGTAACCGGCTGGCTGTGAGGCGCTACAGGGTGTCCTGTTTCAACTTCTCGATGTAGCGGTTGATGCGCTGGAGCTCGCGGGGGATGGGGATGCTCTGCGGGCAGTGCGACAGGCATTCGCCGCAGGAGATGCAGTGATCGGCCTGGCGCAGGGTCGGGATGGCCCGGTCGTAGCTGACCAGATAGGCCCGCTTGAGCCGGCGGTAGTCCTTCTGCTCCCGGGAGGCGGCGAAGGTGCCGTCGGTGATGGCCTCGTTGTAGTGCCGGAAGATGCCGGGGATGTCGATGCCCCAGGGGCAGGGCATGCAGTATTTGCAGTCCGTGCAGTTCACCATCGGGTATTCCTTCATCAGCACGGCCATCTCTTCCATGAAGGCGAGTTCTTCCTCCGACATGGGCTGGAAGTTGCTGAAGGTCTTGCAGTTCTCGATGATGGGGTCCATCGTGCTCATGCCGCTGAGGATGACCTGGACGCCGGGATGGGACCCGACGAAGCGGAAGGCCCAGGCGGCGGGCGAAATATCCGGTTCCCGCTCCTTCATCCGGGTGGCGACGGCCTCGGGAACATTCGCGAGGCGGCCGCCGAGGAGCGGCTCCATGACCATGACCGGCAGTCCGCGCTTCTCGAGTTCGGTGTAGAGGTAGTCGGCGTTGGTGTTGCGCTTCGGGTCGGCGTGGGTCCAGTCGACATAGTTCATCTCGATCATCACGAAATCCCAGACGAGGGTCCCTTCGTCGTGCCATTTCATGAAGGAGTCGAAGGCCTCCCTGTTGCCGTGGAAGGAGAAGCCGAGGTTGCGGATCCGGCCGGCCTTCTTCTCTTCCTGGAGGAAGGGGAGCATGCCGTTGTCGACATAGCGCTGGTTGAAGGCCTCGACGCCTCCGCGGCCGATGGCGTGGAAGAGGTAGTAGTCGAAATAGTCCGTCTGCAGGTCGCGGAAGGACTCCGCATACATCCTTTTCGAGGCCTCCGGCGAGGTGTCGCCGAAATTGGAAAGCTTGGTGGCGAGGTAATAGGAATCCCGCGGATAGCGGCTCAGGGCGATGCCCGCGGCCCGTTCCGACTGCCCCTGCAGGTAGGCGGGGGAGGTGTCGAAGTAATTGATACCGTGGGCCATCGCATAGTCCACCATTTCATTGACGGCTTCCTGGTCGATGATGTCCTTGCCGTCCGCATCCTTGATCATCGGCCAGCGCATGCAGCCGTAGCCGAGCAGGGAGGTGCGGTCCCCGTTGCGCGGATTGGTGCGGAGGACGACCTTGCCGTCGCCGGTCTCCGGGGCGCTCTTCCCGGGTGCGCATCCCGCCAGGGCGAGGGCGCTGCCGGCGCCCGTGATCTTGAGAAACTGTCTTCTATCCATGGCTTTCCTCCGTTAAATGGGACGAGCGGCCGTTCACCGTGATGGCGCTGACGGGGCGCGCGGGGCAGAGGTTCTCGCAGGCGCCGCAACCGATGCAGCGCTCCTCGATGACGGTCGGGCGGCGCAGCGACTCCGGGTCGTCCGGGTTGACCTTGACCATCTTGATGGCCCCCACGGGGCATTTGCGGGCGCAGTTGCCGCAGGAGGTCCCCTGCGTCTCGACGATGCAGAGGTCGCGGTTCACCCGGGCGAGGCCGACGCGGTACTGCGTCTTCTCTTCTTTCGTGATTTTCAGGATGGCGCCCGTGGGGCAGACTTCGCTGCAGCGGACGCACTCGGGCCGGCAGTAGCCGCGCTCATAGGACATTTCCGGCTGCATCAGCCGGCGCAGGTCCGTGGAGGGGCGCAGCACGCCGTTCGGGCAGGCCGCCACGCAGAGCTGGCAGGCGGTGCAATGGGCGTAGAAGTCCTTGATACTCTTGGACCCGAAAGGCGTTATGGGCATGTCGCGCTCCGGGATCTCCTTGTCGAGGATGGCGGCATAGCCTCCGTCCAGTTTCTTGCCCTGGGCACCGAGGGTGGCGCTGCCGAGGGCGAGGGCGGTGCCGGCGAGGAAGGCCCGGCGGCCTTCGCCGGAGCCGGATGCGCAGGCGGTCCCGGCCGCCTGGCCCTCCGTCGCGGCATCCTTCGTCCGGGCTTTCCGCCCATAGGCGAAACGGTAATGGATGGCGTCGGACTTGCAGGCTCCCAGGCAGTTGAAGCAGTCGACGCAGCGGCTGTGGTCGATCTTTTTGCTGTCGATGTCGATGCAGGCGGCCTTGCAGTTGTGCTCGCAGACGCGGCAGCCCTTGCATTTTTCCGTGTCGATGAAGGGACGGAAAAGGGCGAGGCGCGAGAAGAAGCCCAGTGTCGTGCCGACCGGGCAGAGGGTGTTGCACCAGGTCCGGCCGTTCCGCCAGGCGAGGATGACGACCGCCACGAGCGTCGCGGCGGCGATGAGGAAGGTCGGCAGGCTCCGGAGCCAGACATCGCGGGGGTAGAGCACATACTTTCCGGCTCGCTCAAAGAGGGTTTCGACGAGGTTGCCGCCCCATAACACAATGGGCTGCAGGAAGTTCTGGACCATCCGGCCGTAAGCGCTGTACGGGGCCAGCAGGGCGACGAAGACCTGGACGCCGGCGACGAGCGCGGCGACGAACAGGACCCATACCCCGTACCGGAGCCATTTGCGTTCGGGCGACCAGTTGTACGGCTTGCGGTCCTTTTTCCGCCGCTTGCGGGCGACGCTGACATGGGCCACGGCATCCTGGAAGACGCCGAGCGGGCAGATGACGGAGCAATAGATGCGTCCGAAGAGGAGGGTCAGCAGGATGAGCCCCGCGATGACGGCGGCGTTGAGGGCCAGTACGGCCGGCAGGAACTGGATTCTCGCCATCCAGCCCAGCCAGCCGTGCAGGACGCCCGAAGCGTCGAGCAGCAGGAGCATGATGCCGGTCCAGAAAAGGACGGCGAGGAGGACGCGGATTTTTTTCAGCATATGCATGTGTGTGTCAGCAACAAATGTACGAAAAAAGCGGTAACTTTGCGTCCGTATGCCGAAAAAAGGAGAAGCGACGGTCGTCAAAAATGCGGGGAGCCACTTTCTGCTCTCCGAACTGCCTGCATGGGAATTGTTTCCGGCCGTCCTGCGCGGGAAGGTCCGGCTGAAGGCGAGCGAAATCACGAATCCCGTCGCCGTGGGCGACCGGGTCCGCTACAGCTGGGACGACGCCGATGAAAAGGCGGTCATCACGGAGATCCTCCCGCGGTCCAATTACGTCATCCGCCGTTCGACGAACCTCTCCCGCCAGGCCCACATCATCGCGGCCAATGTGGATATGGCCTATGTGATTGTCTCCCTGTATTTTCCGGAGATCAAACTGCCTTTCCTCGACCGGATCCTCGTCACCTGCGGGGTGTACGGCATCCCCGTGACCATCGTCCTGAGCAAGGTGGATCTGTACCGGGCGGAAGCGGCGGAACAGATTGCGGCGTTCAGGGCCATCTACGAAGGAGCGGGATATACCGTCCTGGAGACCTCCGTCCGGACCGGGGAGGGGATCGATGCCCTCCGGGCGGCCTGCAAGGGGCGGATCAACCTGTTCTCGGGCGAATCCGGCGTGGGCAAGTCCTCGCTCATCAAGGCCGTGGACCCGTCCCTGGACCCGAAGATCGGCGCCATCTCCCTCGTCCACCTGCAGGGGAAGCATACGACCTCCCTCTATGAGATGTACCGCCTCGCGACCGGCGGCTATGTCATCGACAGCCCCGGCATCCGCGGCTTCGGCCTGGTGGACCTCGAAAAGGAGGAGATCGCCAAGTATTTCCCGGAAATGCTCTCCGCTTCGGCGGACTGCCGTTTCACCCCCTGCACCCATACCCACGAACCCGGCTGCGCCGTGAAGGCGGCGGTCGATGCGGGCACCATCAGCGCCGAGCGCTACAACTCCTACCTCGGCATGCTCGAGGAGGACAAGAAATTCCGATGAGGCGCCTCGACAAGGAAATCCTTTCCCTCGCGGGGCCCAGCATCCTCGCGAACATCACCGTGCCGCTCGTCGGCATGGTGGACATCGCCGTCGTGGGGCACCTCGGCGCCGCGGCGGTGCGGGGCGGCGGCAACGCCCTGACGACCGCCGCGCTGATCGGCGGCATCTCCATCGGATCCATGCTGTTCGACCTCCTGTACTGGGGCTTCGGCTTTCTCCGGACGGGGACCGGCGGACTGGCGGCGCAGGCGTTCGGCCGCCGGGAAAAGGCCGGCTCTGGCCCGGATGCCGACCACGCCCGGCGCGACGAGGCGGATGTCCTCGCCCGCGCAGTCGGCATTGCCATGCTCTCCGGATTGGCCCTCATCGCCGTGCAGTGGCTTTTCCTGCGCTTCGCCTTCCTGTTCATCGGCTGCTCCCCGGAAGTGGAGGCCCTCGCGATGCGGTATTTCCGCATCCGGATCTGGGCGGCGCCGGCGACCCTGTCGCTGTTCGCCTTCAAGGGCTGGTTCATCGGGATGCAGGACACGGTCAGCGCCATGCGGGCGGACCTGCTGGTCAACGGGTTGAACATGGCCGCGAGCGCCGCCCTCGCTTTCGGGACGCCGCTCGGGTACGACGGCGTGGCCGCCGGCACGGTCATCGCGCAGTGGTCCGGCCTCCTCTTCGCCGCAGGTGTCGTCGCGACGAAATACCGCGGGGCGGTCTTTGCCGGCTATACGCTGCAGGACGCCCGTCGCGCGTTGCGCACGGATGCGCGCGCATTCTTTTCCATGAATATGGACCTCATCCTTCGCTCCGTCGGGATGATCGCCGTCTATATCGGCTTCACGGTCCTTTCCGCCCGTTTCGGCGACGCGCTCCTGTCCGCGAGCGCCATCATCATGAAGCTGATGATGGTCTTCTCCTATTTCACCGACGGGTTCGCCTATGCCGGCGAAGCCCTGACGGGCCGTGCCATCGGCCTGCAGGACAGCCCGATGCTCCGGCAGACCGTCCGTTCGACCTTCGCCTGGAGCATGGGCGTCGTGGGCCTGTTCCTGGTCCTCTACGGGGCGTTCGGCCTTCCGATGGTCCGGCTGATGACCTCCGACCCGGCGGTCGTCGACACCTGCCGTCCCTTCCTGCCGTGGCTCCTGCTGATGCCCCTCGTCGGCTGTCCGGCCTTTACCTGGGACGGCATCTTCACCGGCGCGGCGGCCACCCGTCCGATGCGGGACGGCACCCTCCTTTCCGCCGTGGGCTTCTTCGGGATCTGGCTGCTCGGGCGCTCGCTCGCCGGCGCCTTCGGCGGCCTGGGAGGCGACCGCCCCGTCCAGCTGCTGATGGCGGCGTATTTCGCCCACCTCCTGATCCGTTCCGTCTGGCTCCACGCCGCCTACCGGAAGCAGGTTCCGGGCCGGATAGCCGGGAATTGAAAGGATTTTGCGTTTTCGGATTTTTTTCGTACCTTTGCGACCCCTATAATGTGTAGGGATCGCAAATAATAGTTATAAACCATTAAAGATCAAGACAGTGGACACACAAAGCTACAAAACGGTATCGCTGAATGCAGCGACCGTGAAGAAGGAGTGGGTGGTCATTGACGCGACTGATCTCGTTCTTGGTCGTCTCGCTTCGCGCGTTGCCCTTGTCCTCCGTGGCAAGAACAAGCCGGGCTTCACCCCGCACGTGGACTGCGGTGACAACGTCATCGTCGTCAATGCGGAGAAGATCCGTCTCCTGGGCAAGAAGATGACCGACCGGGTCTATGTGCGCTACACCGGTTATCCGGGCGGCCAGCGCTTCACGACCCCCCGCGAGATCCTCGCCAAGCGGCCCGCCGAACTCATCCGGAGGTCCGTCAAAGGGATGCTCCCCAAAACCCGTCTTGGTGACAAGCTCATCAACAACCTGTACGTTTATGCAGGTCCCGAGCACCCGCACCAGGCGCAGAACCCCAAAACCATCAAGTTAAACGAAATCTAAACAGAGCAAATGGAACAGAAACACGCCCTTGGAAGACGTAAATCAGCCGTCGCTCGTGTTTATGCCGTGCCGGGTAAGGGCAACATCGTTGTCAACGGACGGGAACTGGCCGATTACTTCAAGGAGGCTTCCCTCCAGTACATCGTGAACCAGCCCTTCGAGGTTACCGGTACCGCAGGCCAGTTTGACATCAAGGTCACCCTCGTCGGTGGTGGTACCAAAGGCCAGGCAGAGGCCGCAAGACTCGGCATCGCTCGCGTGCTTTGCGAGATCGACAAAGAGGCTTACCGTCCCGCCCTCAAGGCCGCCGGCTTCCTCACCCGCGACCCTCGCGAAGTCGAGAGAAAGAAACCCGGTCAGCCTGGTGCACGCCGCCGCTTCCAGTTCAGCAAGCGTTAATCGCCTGACGATCCTGGTTTACGCGCACAGTCCGGTTGCAAACCTGCAGACTTCGAGAGGGGATGTGAATTCCCGCGGACTACTGGAAACAGGTTGCCGAGACTGCGGAAAATCCCGGAGACCGACTCCCTCGCTGCTCCGGAATTGATGAAAAGAGCCCGCCGAAAGCGGGATAGAAGTAAAAAACGACACAAACTATTTTACCAGAAATGGCAAGAACAAATTTCCAAGAATTGCTTGATGCAGGCGTACATTTCGGACACCTCGCCCGGAAATGGAACCCCAAGATGGCGCCGTATATCTTCATCGAGAGGAACGGTATCCACATCATCGACCTGCATAAGACGATCGTCAAGATCGACGAGGCTGCCGAAGCCATGAAGGAGCTGGCCCGCAGCGGCCGCAAGATCCTCTTCGTGGCCACCAAGAAGCAGGCCAAAGAAGTCGTGGCAGAAAAAGCTCTGTCCATCAATATGCCTTCCGTGACGGAACGCTGGCCCGGCGGCATGCTGACCAACTTCCCGACCATCCGCAAGGCTGTCAAGAAGATGAATACCATCGACAAGATGAAAGAAGATGGTACCTTCGAAAAGCTCGCCAAGAGAGAGCGTCTCCAGGTCGAGCGCCAGCGCGCCAAGCTGGAGAAGAACCTCGGCTCCATCCGCGACATGAGCCGTCTCCCTTCCGCCCTTTTCGTCGTCGACGTCCAGAAGGAGGCCAACGCCGTCAAGGAAGCGAATCGTCTGAACATCCCGGTTATCGCCATGGTTGACACTTGTTGCGATCCCACCACAATTGATTATGTGATCCCGGCGAACGACGATGCGACGAAGTCCATCGAAATCATCATGGATGTCCTCTGCAAGGCCATCCAGGAGGGTCTCGACGAGCGGAAGCTCGAGAAGGAGAAGACCGACGCGGAAGCGCCCGAGGCTGCTGAGCAGGCTGCCCAGCCGGCCAAGAAGCTCCGCCCGCGCCGTGCGACCAAGGTTGAAGTTGCGGAAGAAGCGCCCAAGGCAGAAGAATAATTCACCCCTTAAAGAAAGGAAACAGTATGGCTATCTCATTAGCTGACATCAAGAAGCTGCGTGAAATGACCAGCGCCGGCATGATGGATTGCAAGAACGCGCTCACCGAGGCGGAAGGCGATTTCAAGCGCGCCGTCGAGATCCTGCGCGAGAAGGGCAAATCCACCCTGACCAAGCGCGGTGACAACGAAACCACCCAGGGCGCCGTCCTCTCCCGCGTGGAGGGAGGCAAGGCCGTTCTCGTGTGCCTCGGCTGCGAGACCGACTTCGTCGCCGCCACCCCGGACTTCAAGGCGCTCGCCGCCCAGATCGCGGACAAGGCGATTGCCGAGTTCCCCGCTGACCTCGAGGCCCTGAAGGCCGCGAAGCTCGCGGACGGCTATTCCATCGACGAGGATATCACCAACCAGGCCGGCAAGACCGGTGAGAAGCACATTCTCGCCTACTACGGCTCCCTCGAGGCCCCGTTCGTGGCCGAGTATGTCCACTTCAACGGCAAGCTCGGCGCCATCGTCGCCTTCAACAAGGAAGTCCCCGCCGACATCGCCCGCGGTATCGCCATGCAGGTTACTTCGATGAACCCGGTCGCCGTCAACGCCGAGGCCGTCCCGGCCGAAGTGATTGAGTCCGAGCGCACCGTCGCCATCCAGAAGACCAAGGACGAGCAGGTCCAGAAGGCTGTTGACGCCGCCCTGAAGAAGGCCGGCATCAACCCCGCCCACGTGGACAGCGAAGACCACATCGAGTCCAACACCGCCAAGGGTTGGCTCACCCCCGAGCAGGCCCAGCAGGCCCGCCAGATCATCGCCGAGGTCGGCGCCGCCAAGGCTGCCTCCCTCCCCGAGCAGATGATCATGGGGATCGTGAATGGCCGTATCCAGAAGTTCCTCAAGGAGAACACCCTCGAGGAGCAGGAATACCAGCTCTCCGACGACAAGCAGACCGTCAAGGCTGCCCTCGCCGCCGTTGACAAGGAGGCCAAGGTTCTCGCGTTCAAGCGTTTCTCGCTCTCCGACTAATTCCTTCTATTGGGGAAGTGACGGGAGGCTGTCCGCATGGGCAGCCTCCTTTTTGATTGGATCGGACACGCTTGTGCGATGATGTCCATTATCGATGCTGCCGAGGTAGTCCCGGCCGATGTAGTGAATGCACCACGCGTCGGCGTTGTCGGTATAGGCCGTGGTGCGGATGTGTTGGATATCGCGTCTAATGCTCTTATGCATGAGGATATATAACGCTTTTCTGGTTATGGCAGTAAAGTTATACTGTCACGCTTCAAAGCGTTGCACTTCAGAGTAGAATCCAGCTTTTGTTGTGCAGGTAAAAAAACTTTGCTATCTTTGTGGTGACACCACAGTGTGACTTGCATTATGGTTGAATTATATCACGGCTCCCAGAAGATAATCCGGCTCCCCATTTTTGGAGCGGGAAACCCGAGGAATGATTATGGCCCCGGATTGTATTGCACGGCGGATGCTGACCTTGCAAAAGAATGGGCGTGCTCGGAAGAAGAAGATGGCTTTGCCAACAGGTACCAGATTGAAACAAACGGCCTTTCGCACCTACACCTTAATGAGGGCGGATATAATATCCTGAATTGGCTCGCTATCCTTCTTGAAAACCGGACATTCGACCTGTCGCTGCCTACTGCTGTTCGGGCAAAAAAGTATATCCTTGACAATTTCCTGCCCGACTACCGGAAATACGATATCATCACCGGTTACAGGGCGGATGATTCCTACTTCTCTTTCTCCCGGGCTTTTCTCTCCAATGGAATAACCCTTGACCAGCTCAAGCAGGCAATGTCCCTTGGAAAGCTCGGTGAGCAGATTGTCATCAAAAGTCAGGTCGCTTTCGAACGGATACACTTTGTCGAAGCAGTACCTGCCGATGCTTCAGTATATCATCCCCGGCGGATGCAGAGGGACAGGAGTGCCCGGCTGGCTTTCCAACAGATGCTTCAGGAAGATCCGGGCGCGAATGCAGTATATGTTTCGGATATAATTAAAGAAGGATGGAAAGAGGATGATCCGCGCTTATGACATAGCCTACCTCGACGATGCGATGGCCAGTGTCGGTGCGATGCTGGACTATGCCGTCAACTCCTGTGGGGAACCGCTGGAACTGTTTTGGAACCGGTTCCTTGCCAGTGGGGTAGCATCGTCCCTGAGCAGGGCCAACCCCAAGTATCTTGCCGGAATGTCCGGGGTGGAGCTGGCCCATACCGTGGCGGACCGTACCGGTGCTTCCCTTCCGGATGCGGAACCCTTTATTGATATGGGAAGCCCGGAATACTGGACGGGTTGGGCCATGGCATATCTTGCCTGGTACCTGGATATTGACTATGGCTCGCTTGCCTCCGGCGGGATCGGGGTAACGGACCTGTATAAACGGTACCCGACACTTCACGAGGCGGACCTATCCAAAACCGTGCGTTTCGCACAGGGCAGGCTCGCGAAGGACAACCCGCTGAAACGTATCCGCGAAAATGCCGGCTTGACACAGATGCAGCTTGCTGCCTTGTCCGGGAATTCGCTCCGTTCCATACGGGGATATGAGCAGGGCCAGCGATCTCTAGGGAAAGCATCCACGGAAAGCGTCCTCAGTTTATGCAGGGTCTTAGGTTGCCGAACCGAGGATCTTACATTACACGCTTTGGGTACTGATTGAAGGGAAGAGCCGTCAGGTGCAAGATCTTTGTCTCAGTTTCCCATGCAAGAAACCGGGGTCGGGCGGATTCCAGATGAGGAATCAATTGAAAACAGGATATGCGTAAGATGAAAAATGGTTTGACCGTCCTGTGCCTGGCCGCCGTGCTGGGCGGATGCATGAAGGACGGAATGATGCTGCCCGGCATGTACCTGGATATGTCGGAAAAGGCGTTGAATCAGGAACCTGGCCAGGCGGAAGAGCCGGGCGATCGTTTCAATGAGATTGTGGAGAATCCGTTCATCCAGGTCTCCCAGGAGCCCAAGTCCACTTTCTCCGTGGATGCCGACGGGGCGGCGTACGCCTATTTCCGCCGGATGGTGAAGATGGGCCGGCTGCCGTCGCCCGGAGCCGTCCGGATCGAGGAATACCTCAATTATTTCACCTTCGACTACCCCGACCCCGCTTCCGGCGAGACGCTGGCCTTGAATGCGGAGACGGGAACCTGCCCCTGGAATCCGGCGCATCTGCTGCTGCGGCTGGGGCTCAAGGGGAAGCCGATGTCCCCGCAGGAGACGCCGAGGGCCAATTTCGTCTTCCTCATCGACACGTCCGGGTCGATGTCCTCGGACGACAAGCTGCCGCTCCTGAAGTCCTGCCTGCTGAACATGCTGGACGGGATGGATGCGGAAGACCAGGTCGCCATCGTAACCTACGCCGGCACGTCGGAAATCCTGCTCAAGCCGACCAGGGTCCGCGATTCCGACAAGATTGCCAGGGCGATCCGGAAGTTGAAAGCCGCGGGTTCCACCAATGGCGGTGATGCACTCCGCGATGCCTACAAACTGGCGCTGGACAGTTATGTCGAGGGGGGCAACAACCGGATCATCATGGGCACGGACGGGGATTTCAACGTGGGGGTCACCTCCGTCGAGGACCTGCTGGAAATCGTCGAATCCAACGCGAAACAGGGGATCTACCTGACGGCCTGCGGCTTCGGCACGGGGAACCTGAATGACGCCATGATGGAGGAGGTGTCCAACCATGGCAACGGCACCTATGAATACATCGATTCCGAGGACGAGATGATGAAGGTTTTCGTCCATGAACGGAACCGTTTTGTCGCCGTGGCCAACGACACCAAGGTGCAGCTGTCTTTCAATCCCGCTGTCGTGGACAGTTACCGCCTGATCGGCTATGAGAACCGTGTGATGGACAACGAGGACTTCGAAGACGACGGCAAGGATGCGGGCGAAATCGGTGCAGGACAGACAATTACCGCCCTGTATGAACTCATCCCCGTGGCTTCCGTCCCGTCGGGAGAGGCCTGCTGCACGTTCGATGTCCGGTATAAGAATACGCTCCGGTCCGCCTCCGGCACCCTGTCGCTCGACGTTCCCCTCGAGCCGGCGATGTCCGCGAACCTGTCCTTCGCCGCCGGCATCGCCGCCCTCGGCATGACGCTCCGGGATTCGGCGTACAAGGGTGATGCGAGCCTGGACCTCGCCGCGCGGCTGGTGACGGATGCCCTCTCCTTCGACCCCAACGGCTATCGCGCGCAGATCCTGGAGCTCATCCGCTCTGCGCAGATAATTGACAGGCAATAGTTCCGCCTGACGTTCCGTGTTCTCCGGTCCGGAATCGCTGCATTCCGGGCCGGAGAACCGCTATTGCAGGAACGCTAGAAAATATGTATATTTGCAAGTTTAGATGATACCTTGTTATGAAGAAGTTGTTGTTGTGCCTATTCCTATGGAGTGTCGGGATGCTCTCGTCCGCCCAGCAGATACCTGCGGTGAAGCTGCAGGATGCGGCCGGAAAGGCGGTGCAGACCACCTCGCTCATCGACCATAAGACCCCTTTCGTCGTCAGCATCTGGATGACGACCTGCAAGCCCTGCCTGAAGGAGCTCGACACCCTTGCGGAGGAGATCCTGGACTGGGATGCGAAATTCCCGCTGCGGATCTATGCCGTTTCGATGGATGACAGCCGCTCCCTGCAGCGGGCGGTCGCCCTGGCCCAGGGCCGGGAGTGGGACGGCATCACGCCCCTCTTCGACCCCAACGCCGATCTCCGCAGAGCGCTGAATGTCAGTTCCGTACCGCAGGTATTCGTCTATGACAAGGACGGCGCTCTCTTCTATACCCACATCGGCTATCGGCCGGGAGACGAGCAGGAACTGCTCGCCCAGGTCCGCAAGTGCGCCGCGAAATGAGACGCCTCCTGCCTTTGTTCCTTGTCCTGTCGCTGACCCTGCCCCTCCCCGCCCGGGACTGGGGCCGGCTGACCGGCAGCGTGGAATCAAGCAGCATCCTTTATTTCGACGACGCCCACATCGGGGCGGCCCCCATCCCCTTCGGCTCCAACAATTATCTCAAGCTGGACTGGACGAAAGGGCGGTTCTCGGCGGGCCTCCAGGCGGAGTATTACCCTGAGCCGCTGGCCGGTTATCCGTCCGAGCTGAAGGGTGCGGGCCTGCCCGGCCTGTATGCTTCCTGGAACGCGGAGCATCTGCAGCTCACGGCCGGCACCTTTTACGAGCAACTCGGCAGCGGGCTTGCCTTCCGCAGCTGGGAGGACCGGGAGCTCGGCCTGAACAATTCGCTGATGGGCGGATTGGCTGTCCTCCGCTATAATGGATTGACAGCCAAGATGTTCGGTGGAGCGCCGCGCTACGGCGTCTGGCCCCTTGCCGGGGTTGCCGTCGCCGGCGGCGACCTTTCCTTCGACCTCCTGCCGCTGTTCGGAAAGGAGTCGGAGCACACCATCCGGCTGGAGGGCAGCATCGTGGACCGGTACAGCCAGGACACGGATGCAGGCCTTCTCTACCTCGCTTCCCTGAACGACTTCCGGATTCCGCGGAGCATCCTGACCTGGTCGGGCCGCCTGCAGTATGCCTTCAGCGGCTTCTCCCTCTGCGGGGAATATGTCGGTAAGGGGCGGGATTTCTATACGGAGGCGCTACCCGGGGCCAAAGAGGGCTACCGGCTCAAGGGCGGCAATGCCCAGCTCATTGAGGCGAACTTCGCCAAGGGCGGTTTCTCCGCCTCGCTGACCCTGCGGCGGCTGGAGAACATGACATCGCGCACCTTCCTGACCGCGCAGAGCCCTTCGCCGGCCAATACGCTGAATTACCTGCCGTCCCTCTGCATGCAGCAGACCTATATGCTGGCCGGACTGAACCCCTATGTGACCTGTGCCGACGGCGAGGCCGGTTTCCAGGGGGACATCTACTACCGTTTCCGGCGGGGGAGCGCCCTGGGAGGGAAATACGGCATGAAGTTCCATGTCGGCGGCAGCTGGATCAATGCCCTGCCCTGCGCCCTGCCTGACCGGGATGTGCCGTATCTGGCCTACCGCGACATCAATATCGACCTGGAGCGGGCCTGGAGCCGGAAATTCCGGACCATCCTCTTCGTTTCCATCCAGGAGAATTCCCCGACCCACGGCAACCGGAAGGCGACCGACGCCCAGAACGTCTTCGTCCTGGACGGCCTGTATCGGTTCACCAAGACCACTTCGGTGCGCGTGGAGCTTCAATATCTTTATTCACAGGAGCTTACGCGGGACTGGATGGCCAGTCTCGTGGAGCTTTCCTTCGCTCCGCACTGGAGCGTTTCCCTGAGTGACATGTACAACCACGGGGATACCCGTGTCCATTACTATAACCTGGGCGTGAGCTACGCGTACAATTCCTTCAGCGTGTCCCTGAATGCGGGCCGCAACCGCGAGGGGATGGTCTGCTCGGGCGGCGTGTGCCGCTGGCAGCCGGCGTACAAAGGCATCAGCCTCCGCCTCCAATGGTCCTTCTGAGATGAGAAAGATCCTGCTGCTACTGGCCGCTTGCCTCGTGGCCTTCTCCTGTGTCGGACAGAAAGAGGATCCGGTGGAAGACCCGGTTCCCGTGGAGACGACGGACCCCGGGACTGACCCCGGTACAGATCCGGGCACGGATCCTGGCACTGATCCCGGCGCGGATCCGGGCACTGACCCGGGGACAGACCCCGGGACCGACCCTGTTATGGACCCGGATCCGGATCCCGATCCCGACCCTGAACCCGACCCGGAACCCGACCCGGAACCGGAGCCCGATCCGGAGCCCCGGCCCTTCTTCCGGCGGACCCTGCTGCTGGACTTCACCGGCACCTGGTGCGTCAACTGCCCCCGCATGGAAGTGGCTGTGGAAGAGGCGATGACCGCCCGTGCCGACCGCATCGTCCCGGTGGCCGTCCATTATGCCGACGTGATGAAAACGGACGCGGGCAATGCGCTGGTCAAGCGCTTCGGCGTGAAGGCCTACCCGTCCGTCGTGGTGGACCTCGACCCGGCATCCCTCCTTTCCGTGACCTCCTCCGAACTGATCCTTTCCCATGTCGACCGCCTGCTGGAGGCGCGTCCCGAGTCGGCCGGGCTCAAGCTTGAGAGCGGGCTCTCCGAGGGGAAACTGCAGGCGACCGTGACCGCGACAACCGTCCGGGACGGCAGCTATACCCTCCACCTGATCCTGCTGGAAGACGGCCTCGTCGCCGCCCAGACCGGCGGAGAGAAGGACCATGTCCACAACAACATCCTCCGCGCCTGGCTGGACAGCGACGCCTTCCCGGCGTGCACGGCGGGCCAGGAACTGACCGCCAGCTTCGAGGTGGCCGCGAAGGAAGGCTGGCGGCCCGTCGCCCTGGTCTGCCGGGACGGCCTGGTGGACAACGTGCTGCCCGGTGCGGTGGGTGCCGTAGCCGAAAGTTCTTATGAATCAAACGAATAAATGAATAGACAGGATGAAAAAGACGTACCTTACTCCCCTTGTCCGTCCGCTTGAATACCAGGTGGACCGTGCTTTCTGTACCTCTACGACCAATTCCGGTTCCCTGGAGGACACCTTTGATGAACCCATTGAATAGGAGGATGCTGCGATGAAAAAACTGGAAATCCTCCTCGCGGCTGCGGCCGCCCTCCTCGCCTGCTCCGTCGAACCGGCAGCGGAACGGAATCCGCTTCCCCAAGCGGGCGAAATCTGCTTCGAAGCCGGCTTTGACACCGATTCCGAGACCCGTACCGTCCGCCAGTCCGACGGCAAGGTGTTCTGGCTCCCCGGCAATGAACTGAGCCTCTTCCGCGCGGCGGCCGGTGACGGCGGCAACCGTTTCGTGACCGATATCACCGCTCCCGCCGCCTCCGCCTCCTTCAAGGGGGAAAGCCTTTCCGGCAGCGGTTATTACCATGCCCTGTATCCTTACGATCCCGCCAGCCGTTTTGATGGGACTTCGCTCCATACCACCCTTCCCGCCGTCCAGGAGGGCGTTGCCGGGACGTTTGCGGACAATCTTTTCATTTCCGCAGCCCGCACCCGGACCCAGGCCATGTCTTTCAAGCATGTCTGCGGCGGCGTCAAGTTCTCCGTCGAGGACGAGGACATCCGCCGGGTTTCCCTGATCGCTCCGGGCGGCGAGGCCCTTGCGGGGGACCTGTCCATCTCTTTCTCCACCTCCAAGAACCCGGAGGTGACGGCCGTGTCGAACCCGGCTTCCATCCTGGTCATGGAACCGGAGGACGATGCTTTTGAGCCCGGTGAGGCCTACCATTTCGTGACGGTTCCCGCGACGCTTTCCCAGGGCTTCTCCCTCGTTTTCGAGCGCTGGGACGATGCCGTCGCCGTCAAGACCGTCTCCAGCCCCGTCACCATCAACCGGGCGGGCTTCCGCACGCTGATGAATGCCGATGCCGGCCTGGAGTGGGTGAGAGACGTGCTGGAATTCAGCCCGGAGGAGGTGAATGTCACGGCCTACGGCGGCAAGTTCTCCATCGAGGTCCGGTCCTCCGGCGACTACCATGTGGATGTCGATCCGACCTGCGACTGGATCGTCCCGGTCAAGGTCGAGGGGGTCCCGATCCTGGGCGCGAAGCATACGTTCAAGGCGCTCCGGAATACGGGAGAAGCGCGTATGGCTGTCGTAACGGTTTGCAGTACAGGTGATTCCGGGAACTGTTTCCCCGTGCTGGTCTTCCAGGAGGACGGCAGTGACCTCAGAGGCATCGTCCACCATTCCCTCGGCATGCGCTTCACCGCGACCTGGTGCGGCTGGTGCCCGTACATGAACGAGGCCTTCCACAAGGCCAAGGAGATGCTCGACGACCGTTTCGAAGTCGTCAATCTCCATGCCGGCAGCAGCAGCCTGGCCTTCAGCGCGACGGATGTGCTGGCTGACCAGTACAAGGTCCAGGGATACCCGACCGGCATTGTCGACGGCCGGATCGACATTGACAACCTCCAGGATACCCAACTTGTCGCCGAACGGGTTGCCGCGGTTGTCGATGAGACGGAGAAGAACTATCCCGTGGTCACAGCGATCGGGCTCTCTTCCACTGTTTCCGACGGGGTCGCGCAGGTGAGGGCCGAGGTCTTTGCCACCTTCCCCGAGGATTATATCCTGACCGTCTTCCTGCTGGAAAGCGGCGTGGTCGCCACGCAGACCAACAACATGCCCGGCGGCACGACGACCGGTTATGTCCATGACAACATCGGCCGGGTGGCCGTGACCCCCGCGCTCGGCCAGGCCTTCTCCACCACCGCCGGCGGCGAGACCAAGGTCTTCACTTTCAATGACATCGCGATTCCCGATGGCTGCAACATCGCCAACATGTCGGTCCTGGCCTATGTCCAGCGGAAATACGGCGAACAGCCGGTCATCCGCTCCGCCGATTATGGTGACTGGTATATCGACAACTGCCGCATCGTCCCGCTCGGAACGACGGCCGCTCCGGAAATAACCCCTTAATGCTCCTGCCATGAAATCCCGCGCCCTCCTGCTCCTTGCCGCCGCGCTGCTCTCCGTCTGTGCCGCCGCTGCGCGTCCCGCCCGGAAGGCCAAATCCATCTACCACGACGGCTGGACCGATTTCAACAAGAACGGACGGATGGATGTCTATGAGGACCCTTCCGCCGACGTGGACGCCCGGATCGAGGACCTGCTCTCGCAGATGACCCTCGAAGAAAAGACGTGCCAGATGGTCACGCTGTACGGCTACCGGCGGGTGCTGGAAGACCAGCAGCCGACGCCCGAGTGGAAGGAGAAGCTCTGGAAGGACGGGATCGGGGCGATCGACGAGCACCTCAATTCCTTCGTCGGGACGGAAAAGCCGCCGACCCTGGAGAGCCCCTGGATCTGGCCGGCATCCAAGCATGCGGAAGGCCTGAACAATGTCCAGCGCTGGTTCATCGAGGAGACCCGGCTGGGGATTCCGGTGGATTTTACGGACGAAGGCATCCGCGGGGTCGAGGCCTACAAGGCGACGAATTTCCCGACCCAGCTCGGCCTGGGGCACACCTGGGACCGCGAGCTCATCCGGAAGGTCGGGTACATCACGGGCCGCGAGGCGCGGCTGCTCGGCTACACGAACGTCTATGCGCCGATCCTCGATGTCGGCCGCGACCAGCGCTGGGGCCGTTACGAGGAGGTGTACGGGGAGGATCCGTACCTGGTCGCCGAACTGGGCGTCCAGATGGTCCGGGGCCTGCAGACCGACTTTCAGGTCGCCTCGACGGCCAAGCATTACTGCATCTACTCCAACGGCAAGGCCGCCCGGGAGGGCCAGGCCCGCTGTGACCCCCACGAGACGCCGCATGAGGTGGAGAACATCCATATGTATCCCTGGAAACAGGTCATCCGCCGGGCGGGGCTGCTGGGGGCCATGAGCTCCTACAACGATTACGACGGCGAGCCCATCCAGGGCAGCAAATACTGGCTCTACGACCGCCTGCGGGGCGATTTCGGCTTCCGCGGCTATGTCGTCTCGGACTCCGACGCGGTGGAATACCTCCATTTCAAGCACCATGTTTCCGGCTCCATGAAGGAGTCGGTCCGGCAGAGCGTCGAGGCGGGCCTGAACGTCCGCTGCACCTTCCGCAGCCCGGACAGCTATGTCCTGCCGCTGCGGGAGCTGGTGCACGAGGGCGCGCTGAGCATGGAGACCGTCGACGAGCGGGTCCGCGACATCCTCCGGGTGAAGTTCCTCATCGGCCTGTTCGACCGCCCCTACCAGACGGATTTCGCGGCGGCGGACGAGGAGGTCAACGGGACGGAACACAACGTGACGGCCCTTCGCGCCTCCCTGGAATGTCTTGTCCTGCTGAAGAATAACGGCATCCTGCCGCTGGAGCGGACCTCCCTGAAGAAGGTCGCCGTGCTCGGGCCGAATGCCAATGAGGACGGCTATGCCCATATCCATTACGGCCCCAAGGCAACGGAATCCGTGACGGTCTATGAAGGCCTTCGGAAAGCCCTCGAAGGGCAGGCGGAGGTCGTCTATGCCAAGGGTTGTCCCCATGTGGACGCCAAGTGGCCGGACTCCGAACTCTACGGCTATGAGCCCACGGAAGAGGAGCTGGCCGGGATTGCCGAGGCTGTCGCCCTGGCGCAGGACAGCGATGTCGCCGTGGTCGTCGTGGGCGGCGACGCCCGCACCTGCGGGGAGAACAAATCCCGATCGAGCCTGGATCTGCCTGGCTGCCAGGACCTTTTGCTCAAGGAGGTCGCGAAGGCCGGCAAACCGCTCGTGGTCGTGCTGGTCAACGGCCGCCCGCTCAGTGTCAACTGGGCGGACAAGCATGCCGCCGCCATCCTGGAGGCCTGGTACCCGGGCGCCCACGGCGGCACGGCCGTCGCCATGGCCCTGCTCGGGGACTACAATCCCGGCGGCAAACTCTCCGTGACCTTCCCGAAGACGGTCGGACAGATTCCGCTGAATTTCCCCTTCAAGCCCAATTCCCAGGTGGACGGCTACGGCGGCGTCGGCCCGAAAGGGCGGAAGACCCGGGCTGCCGGCGCGCTGTACGACTTCGGTTACGGCCTGAGTTACACGACTTTCCGTTATGACAACCTCCGGCTCTCCGCCGACAGGATGATGCCCGGCGACAGCCTGACCCTCACTTTTGACGTGACCAATACGGGCGCCCGCAAGGGCGATGAAATCGTTCAGGTCTATCTTCATGACCGCGAGAGCTCCATCACCGTCTATGACAAGATGCTCCGCGGCTTCGAGCGGGTGCGGGACATCGCCCCCGGCGAGACGCGCACCGTGCGGATCACGCTTCCCGCCGAGGCTTTCCGGATGCTCGACCGCAACATGAAGGAGGTCATCGAGCCCGGACTCTTCGACGTCTATGTGGGCGCTTCCTCCGTCGATTTCCGCCTGAGCGCGACCGTCACGATGTGCGACCCCGCCCGTCCGGAGCGGACGTTCAAGGAGGACGATCCGATCGGCAATCTGCTGCCTGTCACGCTCCGGAAAGGGGACAGCGTCACGTTCCCGCTCGACGGGAACACCCCGTTCAACCGCTTCGAAGCCACCTGGCTGATGGATGCCGACTGCACTTTTGAGGTGCTGATCAACGAAGGCGGCGGCTATTTCAACCCGGTCTGGAGCGGCAAGGGCACGGCCCAGCCGAAGCGGGTGACCCTCTCCGGCGGCGCCCGGCAGGGCTCGGACCTCCGGATCCGCGTGACCGAGGGCCATGGCACCCTCTCCGGCTTCACCTGCGAGGCCCTGAAACGGGCTGGAAATGAATAAATTGATGCTCCTGCTCGACGGCGCCTCGGAATTCGACCGCAGGCTGCTTCGGGGGCTCGTACGCTATACCCGGGAGAACGGCGACTGGCTGTTCTTCCGGGTTCCGCTTGCCCTGCAGCACGACGGGGGCGACACCCGCGGCGATGGGGAGCGGATTGTCGAAATGGCCCGGAACTGGGGCGCCAATGCCATCGTCGGCCGCTGGCTGTATGAAGATACCTCCCGGCTTGCCTCCCTCGGCATTCCGGTCGTGATCCAGAATTACCGGAGCCGGAGCCGGGAGTTTTCCAACCTGACCGGCGACTACATCGGGACGGGCCGGATCGCGGCGGGGTTCTTCCGGCACGGCGGCTTCGTCCATTTCGCCTATTTCGGGGTGAAGGACGTCGTCTGGTCGGAAGAACGGAAGGAGGGTTTCGAGCGGACCCTGGCCGCTTCCGGGGATGCCTGCGACAGCCTGATGATCGAACAGGACGTGTACCGGGAACGGGACCGGGTCGCCCGCTGGCTCCATTCCCTGCCGAAGCCGGTCGCCCTTTTCTGCTGCGACGACGCCCATGCCCTGTCCCTTTCCGAGATCTGCCAGGCGGAGGGGATCGCGGTCCCGGGGGAGGTCGCCATCCTCGGGGTGGACAACGATGAACTGCTCTGCGGGATCGCCGCCCCGGAGATCTCCTCGATCGGACTGGACGTCGAACGGGCCGGCTACATCCTCGGGCAACGGCTCCACAACCAGATCCTGGAAGGGCACCGGGAGCCGTTCAGCATCGTGGTCCAGCCGGGCGAAATCGTGGTCCGGGACTCCACGGGCGGCCGGATCATCCGGGACCCGTACGTCCGCGAAGTGGTGGACCATATCCGGGCGAACTACATGCGGGAAGATCCCCTGCAGGGGGTCCTGTCCCGCATCCCGCTCTCCCGCCGCAGCCTCGAAATGCGTTTCCGGAAGGAGATGGCCCCGATGACCATGTACCGCTACCTCCTCTCCTGCCGGGTCGAGGCCCTCTCCCGCCTGCTCTCGACCACGAACCTCCCCCTCGCAGAAGCGGCCGCCCGCGCCGGCTTCGCCGACGGCAGCAACGTCGGCCGCATCTTCCGCCGCTTCCAGGGCTGTTCCCCCAAGGAATTCCGCGACCGGTCCGCAGCGCGCTAACGCGCGGAGGATGGGCGTATTATTGCGGTTTTTCAGAAAAAAACGTACATTTGAACGCCGCGCATCCGCCCGATTCGTTGCGGCCAAGGGAGCAGCCAATCAAATAACTAACACATAGTAATATGATACACAGTTCATTACAGGTCCTTTCCGGGAACAGGACATTCCCATATTGCCCCCCGGAAAGTGAAATGATTCCCATCTGCCCCGAGCGGGATTTCTGCGACAGTATCCGCCTGAAACCAATCCAGGAGGAAGAACTTTTTTGGGATGATGAATTCAATGGTTAAAAAACTGCAGGCCATGAAACACATGTATTTTATCCTTCCGGCCGCAGTCATGCTGCTTGCTGCCGCCGCCGTTTCCTGCTCTTTGCAGGAAGATGAATGGTCCGAGGCTCCCGTTTCCGTGGAGAAGACAATCCTCCGCCTCAGCCTTGCCCCGACCCGTACCAGTCTCGGTGCGTCCGAAGACGGCGCCCGGAAAGTCTATTGGTCCGATGGTGACCGGGTTGTCCTCAACGGTACCGTTTCCGATGCGCTTGAAAACATCGGGGAAGAGGCGACATCCGCCGAATTCAGTTTCGACGGAGCCTTGACGGCCCCTTACAATATCTTGTATCCCGCGGAGATCTACACCACACCGGGCAGTATCACCCTTCCGGCGGTACAAACCTGGAAGTCAGGAACTTTTGACGACGGTATGTTCCCGATGGCGGCTTATTCCGCCGACGGGTCCTCTCCGTTGCCCGAGTATCTCTGCGCCGTCGTGAAGATATCCGTCCGGCTGGCCGCTTCCGATCCCGACACGGACAATATCCGCCTCGTCACCTTCTCCGGAGGTGCCGGTGAGCAGGTCTCCGGCGTGTTCAACCTCGATTACCAGACGGCCGCACTGACTGCGACCTCCACCGGTGCGGCGGACAAAAAGGTGCAGGTGAGCCTGAACCAGGCGCTTTCCGCTTCGACCCCGCTGGATGTCTTCCTGGTCGTCCCCGCCCGGACCTATGCTTCCGGCTTCAGCATCACCGTCCAGGATTCCCAGGGCCATACGATGACCCGGACACTCGGGGCCTCGACGACCCTCTCTGCCGGCAAACTGTACAACATGCCGGCTTTCCCCTTCATCCCGAGCGGTTCGGCCACCGGCATCGAAATCTACAGCGCCGAAGACCTGATTTCCTTTGCGACAAGGTACAACAGCGGAGAACTCAGCAATGACGTACCGGGCGGTCTCATCGCCACGGTCATGCAGGATATCGTTTTTGATGACGGAACCTCAGGGGATTTCAACGGGACAGGCGGCATCGGATCAGCTTCCCTGAATGGGGAAACCAACTATTTCAATGGTATCTTTAACGGCAACGGCAAGACCATTTCCGGCCTGAAGGCCACGGTGCCGCTCTTTGCGTACACCGGCGGAGGCGGCACGGTCAAAGGCTTGACGCTGGACAGCTCCTGCTCCTTTGTCTTTACACATTCCAATACGGCTGAAGGAGAATTCGGCGCTGTCGCGGGATATCATAAAGGGAACTTGCAAAACGTTACCGTCAATGCGGATGTTTCCTTGGCGGCTGTTTCGAATGTTGCCCATCTCACGTCGTTTGGCGGTATTGTCGGTCGTGCCACGACCGGAACCCTTAATAATTGTACTTATGGAGGTCTTATCTCTACTCCGTCTGGATTCACAGGAACAAAAAAACTCATCATCGGAGGTCTAGTGGGAAGGATTTCCAATGCCGGCAGCGTTTCCGGTTCAGTTTTCAGCGGTGCCATCAGTAATGAAGCCCAAATTACATCAACTGATAAGAGTAATCCTTATTTGATCATCGGGGGTATTGTGGGCCATCTTGAAGGCGGAGCGACTGTCAGTTCGTGTGCGACGACATTAGACCATGCAACTATTTCCGGTGATTACTCCAATACGGCCGGGATTATTGTGAATAAAACAACAACTTCATACAATAGTGCAGACGGAGGCATTGTCGGTGAACTTGTATCCGGCGAAGTCAATTCATGTACAAACGCTGCTTCAATTTTGAACGTCATAATCAGACAAACTGATGTCGATGCTCAGGCTAGATATATTCAAGCGGGCGGACTTGTCGGCAAGATAGGACCTTCTGGCAGTGTCACAGGTTCTACGAACAATGGTTCCGTCATGAGTAATTCTAATCCACGACTGCAATATACGGGGGGCATTGCGGGCACTAATGCCGGCACGGTCTCTTCATGCACAAATAATGCCGCCATCCTTACCGGTACCTGCGGCGTAGATCCCATCTATGGAAGTCGTATTCTTTACATCGGGGGAATTATCGGCAATAATACTTCTTCTTCCGTCTCAGATGTCCACAACACTGCGGATTTAACTTTGAGTCGTTTTGAAATGGGGACAGCTGTTACAGTTCATATGGGTGGTGTCATCGGCTATAATGAAGGTGAACTTAATGGCGGAGCGGGTAAAAGCATTACAAATACCGGCAAGGTTTACTTTAATACTAATTCTAATAAGAATACTTGCGTTTTCAGTTTAGGCGGAATCGTAGGTTATTCTAAAGCATCTCTCCAGAATCTTTATAACTCAGGATATGTTCACTTCAATTGGAACAACAACTCCAGGCTTGTCAAAAATGCACGAATAGGAGGTATTGTCGGCTGGATGGATGGTGATGGCATTATCTCCGACTGTGATAATGAGGGAGGTGATGACAATTCTGGAGAGGTTTTCCTTGCTATACCATCTAGCACGAGTGTCAGCAGTACTGAAAATTACATGGGCGGTATCCTCGGTTATACTGTGAAAAATGTATCGATTTCCAATTGCTTTAATTCCGGATACGTCCATGGCGGGAATAGCGGAAAAGTTGGAGAAGGAACCAACGGGGAAACTTGTTTTGCCGGCGGCATCGTCGGATACTTAGCTGGGGTGTCCTCCATATCTGAATGCACCAACTCTGCAATAGTGTTTAATGATCAGTTCAATAATGAACAAACAGCCCCTGAAACAAAATCCGTATATACTGGAGGTATTGCTGGTTATGTAAAAGGCACCAATGACAATCCCATCAGTCTTTCTGATTGCGAGCATAATACGAGCAATCTTGGTCCCCGTCGTGGCCTTTGCGGAGGTATTGCCGGATACGTTGAATATGCTTCACTGATTAATTGTAACACCATCGGCGTCAACTTTGCCGGTAGCGCTTGGTTTGTTGGCGGAATCATTGGTTTCGGAGTGAACACCATGCTGACGAATTGCACTTGGAGCGGCACGACCATTAATACTTCGCAAATTAGGGCTAATGGCGGAGGTGGAATCGCCTCAAAGATTACCGGATGTACAATTGACGGCTGTTATAGTTATGCCACAACTATTCAAAAAGGTGGGGCCGGGACATATGGTGGAGCTTTAGTTGGTGTTTCCGTTAGTGGGAACACGATACAAAACTGCCATTATAAAAATGTATTGCCCAGTGCAGTGGCTAATGGAACATTCACCGACGGTGGCGGGAATGCCGCGGATCTGTAAACGGGAACACAATTATGAACAGACATATTATCCAGTCGGCTCTTTTCCTCCTCATTCTGCCGCTTTGCGTGGCCGGATGCAGGAGGATGGAGGCGCCGGAGACAGGGTTGCCGGAACCAACGGACGAAGTCGTGGAAACGGAACGGACGGTCATCACCGTCGGTTTGCCGGAGACCCGTACGTCCCTCGGCGCCCTGGAAAACGGTCAGCGTAACGTGTACTGGTCCAACGGGGACCGTATCTGTGCAAACGGCGTGGAGTCCGATGCCCTGTCGGGATTGGCCGAAGATGCACAGTCCGCCGACTTCTCCTTCCCGGGTTCGCTGAGTGCGCCGTACATGCTGCTGTATCCGGCTTCCATCTACACGGATGCCGCGCATGTGACGCTGCCCGCCGTCCAGGTATGGACGGAAGGGTCCTTTGCGCCTGGGGCTTTCCCGATGGCCGCGAAGGTGACATCCCTCTCCGGGTCCGTCGTGATGGAATATCTCTCGAGCGTCCTTCACATTGCGGTCAGGGCCGCTGCGAACAGCAGCGCAACCCTCTCTTCCGTCGTTTTCCGGGCTAATGGCGGGGAACAGGTGTCGGGAACATTCTCCATCGACTATGACAATGCCCTCCTGACTCCGTCTTCCGCTCCGTCGGAGGAAGACCATGCGCTGACGATGACCGTTTCGGAAGCGCTGTCACCGACCGATGCGCTGGACCTGTTTATCGTGGTTCCTGCCGGGACCTACAGTCGCGGATTCACCTTCACGCTGCTGGACTCCGAGGGCCATGTGATGCAGAAGAAGCGGAGCGCATCCACAACCCTGGCGTCCGGGAGGGTGTACAATTTCTCCGCCGTCACATTTGTGGCGTCTTCTTCCTCGGAACTGGAACTTCCTGATGTTGAGGAAGAAGATCTGATCCTCGATCCGTACAATGTGACGGGTCTTGTCCAGGACAGCGACGGCAGATCCCTTGCCGACGTCGTTGTGAGCGATGGCCTGCAGTGCGTCACGACCACGACAACCGGCCATTTCTACATGAATGTGAACACGGCCGCGTCGAAATTTATCTTCGTTTCCACGCCGTCCGGCTATATGCCTTCCGTGGAAGGCGGTAAGCCGCGTTTCTACAAAGCGCTTTCCGAGATCACGCCTTCCGGCGGTGTCTATACCTGCGACTTTACGCTGACACCCGTGGCCAATCCGGACAGCTTTACGCTGCTGGTTACCGCGGATCCGCAGCCCCGCTCCTCTTCCTGGAATGTCGACAATGTCGCCTATCGGTCCACCCGTGCCTGTGAGGCCCTGTATCAGGACCTCCGGGAGACGGCTGCCACCGTCTCGGGCAGGCAGGTGTATGGCATCTGTCTCGGTGACCTCGTCCACGAAGACATGGGGCTGTTGGATACTTATTCCAATGCACTGGGCGACCTGGGTTATCCCACCTACAACATCATCGGCAACCATGACTACGACATTACCAAGGCCGATGACGATGCCGGCGCCTGGAAGTTTGAAAGCCTTTTCGGGCCGCGCAACTATTCCTTCAATCTCGGCGGGATCCACTTCGTCGTACTGGACAATCTCATCATGAAGCGCGAGGACGGCAACCTGACTGCCTACGACCAGGGCCTGACCGATGAAATCTGGGCCTGGCTCCAGCAGGACATGGCTTTCGTGCCGAAGACTTCGACTGTCATGGTGTGTGCCCATTCCCCCATGTTCAAGCAGTCGAGCGGCAGCGAACGCACGAATACGGCACGGCACGGACCGGACTACGGAGCCCTGTTCGACAAGTATGCCGAAGTCCATGCCTGGGCCGGACACACCCACAGCACCTTCAACTACATCTATCCGTCCAGCCACCGGCACAAGCGGGTGCAGGTGCATACGCTCGCGCGTTCTACCGGTGAACTGTGGACCAATGAATACCTCGCTGACGGAACGCCGCGTGGTTTTACGGTTGTGGATGTGGTCGACGGTGAGATTTCCTGGCGTTTCCATCCGACCAAATACCTCAAGAGCGAATTCCACGGCACCCACGGCCAGCCATCTTACACCTATTGTGACTGGAACTACGCCGGTACCAGTCCCAAGGTCGCCAAAATGAAGGACACCGGAGCCGATCTTGACGAAAGCTACCAGATGCATGTATTTCCTCCGGATGCCTATGGAGACGGCAAGCTCTATGTCAACGTTTTCCTTGGGGACAGCCGGTGGGGGACCCCGACGCTTACGACGGCAGGCGGTGCCCCTGTTCCGATGACCCATGTCGAGACCGTCGATACAAGCCCGGAGGCCCGGATCGGATATGACCGGGCCGACAAGGAAATCAAGTCCTTCTACTACGCCAATTATTCCCTCTTGCGCAGTGCTGGATATGATGATTTCGCTCCCGGCGTACCGCTGACCATGTTCTGTGCCGACGCGCCCGCATCCGGCACTGCCACCGTTTCGGTCACCGACCGTTTCGGCCAGGTCTGGACCCGCACCGTTTCCTGGTAAGCGCTTGCTGCTGAACGGCTTCTGGCGGGCAAGAAAGGGCCATCCTCGCCGTTTCGCTTCTATGCGGAAGTGGGGCAACCGCCTGCGGCTCCGCTCCGACATTCTGAGGCGGGACTTTGCAGTTGCCAATGCTTCGTCCCGCCGTTCTGGGACAGGATCCGCGGCTGTTGATGCTTCGCTCCGACATTCTGGGGCGGGGCTTTGCAGTTGCTAATGCTTGGTCCCGCCGTTCTGGGAAAGGATCCGCGGCTGTTGATGCTCCGCTCCGACATTCTGGGGCAGGGCTTTTCGTTGCTAATGCTTCGTTCCGCCGTTCTGGGGCAGGATCCGCGGCTGTTGATGCTCCGCTCCGACGCTGCGGAACAGGGGCCCGGAGTCAGAAGAAATTCCTCCGGGCCCCTGTCCCACCGCTTTCTCCGCTTCTCGGTTGCTCTTTTCGCTTCCGTCATGGCATAACCCGTTGCGCGAATCGCCATGGTACCTTATACGACTGTCGTTAGGGGTGTCACGCGCGGCACCCCTAACGACGAAAAAGCCTCTTTTTGCTGCTAGGGGTGCTTGAAATGACACCCCTAACAACGGTCCGGCCAAAAGAATGCCTCCCTTCTGCCCCCTCCAGCCCGAAAAGGCCATTCTGTGGGCCTGAACTGCCTTCCGCCGGTCACCTCCGGCCCGAAAAGCCCATTCCCCGGGCCGGAATCGCCTCTCTTCTGCCACCTCCGGCCCGGAATGCGGCGGGCGGGTGACGGAGACCTGCAGAAAAATGGGACGTCTCCGTCAAAACAGGCCGTTTTTGACGGAGGCCGGTCGTTTTGCGGGACGTCTCCGTCACTTGTGGCAGTCGGCCTCCGACATCCGTGTGCGGTCGGCCTCCGACATTCGTGCGGTCATCTCAGTCATTTACGGGACGCCTCCGACATCCGTATGCAGTCGGCCTCCGACATTCGTGCGGTCATCCCAGTCATTTACGGGACGCCTCCAACATCCGTGTACGGTCGGCTTCCGACATATGTGCAGTTGGCCTCCGACACCCGTGCGGGACGTCTCTGTCATTTGCAGGACATCTCCGTCACTTGTGGCGGCTTAGGCCTTTGCCGCCCGGCCACCTTTTCATCGGTCTGACGGCCGGCACTGCACTATTTCGTTTTTTGACGGGAATTTTTCGCTTTTTTCGCTTTTTGAATATGTGAAAAGCGTATATTTGCGACAGGGCTGTGAATAAACCTGCCCTGCCACATCCTATGCAACGTATTCATATTGTTTTGCTTGCCCTCCTGCTTCCGGCGATGTCGTTGTGGGCGGGGGAGCCGGCTTTCGTCGCCCGCTGGAACTTTTCTTCCGCGACCCGCGAGGCGGGTGTCTGGCAGACAGCGCATGCCGTTCCGGACAACGGCGCCGTCGCCACCCTTTCATTCGAGGGGTCTGATCCGGTCTATGGCTATACCAAGAAGGGGTCTGTGAAGGTGCGGCAGGTCCGCCCCGGCGACGGTTTCATCTTCTCCGCGCCGGTCGCCGGCCTTCCGGAGGGGACGGACATCGATCTCGGCCTGTACATCGGCATGGACAAGGAGGGGACCTCTTCCTGGGTCGTGGAATACCTGGACGGCCGGCGCTGGCGGGATACCGGCCTCGGTCTGACCATCAGCAAGGGTCCGCACAGCAACGAAACGTCCTTCATCGGCACCTTTACGCTCCGGAAGGCCTTCAAGGGCAATATGTTCAAGGTCCGCCTGCGCTGTACGGAACTGGATGCGGCCGAGGATGCTGCCTTCTATTTCATGACCGGCATCCGCCGTGCCGCCTATTTCGCCGCGTGGCCATCCGGCGGGGACAAGCCGAAACGGGTGCTCATGCTCGGCAATTCCTACACCTTCTTCGGCGCCTCCCATTTCGCCCTGCTGGAAATCGCCCACAGCCAGGGGCACCGGCTTGACGTCGGCGTCAATGTGAAGGGCGGCCAGAACTTCCTCCAGCATCTTGCCCTGGACCGTTCCCGTGCGGTGATCGCCGCGGGCGGATATGAAGCCGCGCTGCTCCAGAACCAGAGCCAGGCGTCCGCCTTCTATGCTTCCGATCCCGAAAGATACCTCTATATCAAGCTGATGTCGGAGGCGATGGCCGCCGAGGTCCGGGAGTATTCCCCGGACTGCCGCCTGATCCTGGAGTGGACCTGGGCCTCGCCGAAGAACGACTGGAACGGCCATGGCAGCGCCGAGGTGCACGACAGCCTGCTGGAGAAGGGAACCGTGGAACTTGCCGCGGCGATGGGCGCCGACATCTCGCCGATCGGGCGGGCGTTCACCCTGGGCCGGGCAGAGGGCCTGCCCCTGTATTATACGGATGATTTCCACCAGGGGGAACTCGGTTCCTACCTGAAGGCCTGCGTCAATTACCTGGTGCTGTTCGGCGGACCTTTCGGGGAAGATGTATCGGACTGCGGGCTGGATCCCGCCCAGACCGCCCGCTGCCGTGAGATCGCCATGAAAGTCGTTCAACCATAGCAGGTTCCCGCTATGAACCACAAAGAATACACCGTTTCCCTGATCCTGCTCGGCGCCCTGTTTTTCGTATTCGGCCTTGTCTCCTGGGTCAATTCGATCCTCGTGCCCTACTTCAAGGTCGCCTGCGACCTGCAGAGCGAGGTGCAGGGCTACCTGGCGCAGTTCGCCTTCTATATCGCCTATCTGGTGATGACCATCCCCGCCTCGGCCCTGCTGAGCCGGACCGGCTACAAGAAAGGCGCCCTCATCGGCCTATGGATCCTGGCCCTCGGCGCCTTCCTTTTTATCCCTGCCGCCCTCAGCCGGGCGTACAACCTCTTCCTCCTGGCCCTCTTCACGATGGGAACGGCCCTCGCCATCCTGCAGACGGTGGCGAATCCGTTCGTGACCATCATCGGGCCCATCGAGAGCGCTGCACGGCGCATCAGCATCGTGGGCATCTGCAACAAACTGGCGGGCATCCTGGCCCCGCTGGCCTTTTCCGCCCTGGTCATCGCTCCGCAGAAGGAGAAGATGGCGGCCATCCAAGCGGGGGCATTGGAGGGTGCGGCACGCGACGCGGCGCTCGCCGACCTGCTGCACGGCGTGATCGCTCCGTACGCGGTGCTGGGCGTGGTACTGGTGCTGTTCGGCATCCTTTTCTACCGTTCGCCCATCCAGGACATCAATCCGGCCCGGAATGCCGCCGCGGAAGGGGAGGGCCGGAAATCCCTTTTCGCCTATCCTTATCTGGTGCTGGGCGTCCTCGCCCTGTTCTGCCATCTCGGCACCCAGGCGCTCAGCGTCAACACCATCATCGGCTTCGCGGACGCCTCGGGCTTCACGTCGACGGCCGTATTCCCCTCGTTGACACTGAGTTGCACGCTGATCGGCTATTTCATCGGTGTGGTCCTCATCCCCCGGTACATCAGCCAGCAGAACATGCTCAAGGTGGTGACGACCGTCATCCTGCTGCTCTCCGTGCTGATCCTCCTCCTTCCGCCGCGGGCGGCCATCTGGTGCCTCGTGCTGATGGGCATCCCCAATTCGGTGGTCTATGCCGGCATCTGGCCCCTCGCCATCCATGACCTCGGGAAATGGACCAACCCCGGCTCCGCCATCCTCGTCATGGCCCTCTGCGGCAGCGCCATTTTCCCGCTCCTGTACGCAGCCATCGCGGACGGAGGCGCCACGTTGCACACGGCCTACTGGATACTCATCCCCGCGGCCCTCTACATGGTATTCTACGCCTTCATCGGCCACAGGATCAATCGATGGAAGCGCATATGATTTTCACGCATGATTTTAATTCCTGCAGGGTATAGGGTCCTGAACCGTCGCTGCGGGCAGCGACCCCTCCCACGGCAAGCCGCGGGCCCCTCCCTCTTATGTGGCCGAGGGTGGCCACAGGTTCAGGACCCTATACCCTTCCGGAAAAAATAACAACGCAATGAAGAAACTGATTGTCAATGGTCGGCTGCTCCTGCCGGAAGGCATCCGGAAGGGGAGTCTCCTCGTGGAAGACGGGCGGATCGCCCGGGTGCTTCCCGAAGGGGAGGAACCGTGGGCTGCCGGCGCGGAAATAATTGATGCTGACGGACTTTATGTTGCCCCTGGCTTCATCGACCTCCATACCCACGGGGCGGGCGGTGCCGATTTCATGGACGGGACGGTCGAGGCCTACCTTACCGCCGCGCGCATGCATGCGCAACACGGTACCACGCTGCTTTACCCCACGACCCTGACCAGCACCAACGAGCTCCTGTATGCGAGCTTCGAGACCTATGAAAAGGCCCTCTCCCGCTGCGGGGTCGATGGCGCCGCATTCGGCGGCATGCACCTGGAAGGGCCGTTCTTCGCCCCGGAACAGGCCGGGGCACAGGACCCCCGCTACCTGCGCGATCCCCGACCGGAGGAATACCTGGAAATCCTCTCCCGGACCCGGCACATCGCGCGCTGGAGCTTCGCGCCCGAACGGCCCGGCTCGCCGGCGTTCGCCGCAGAGCTCCGGAAGCGGGGCATCGTCCCGTCCATCGGCCACACCAACGCCACTTTCGCCGACTGTGACGCGGCTTACAGGGCCGGGTGCAGCCTGATGACGCATTTCTACTCCTGCATGAGCACGATCACGCGCCGCAACGCCTACCGCATCGCCGGGGTCATCGAATACGGCTACTGGCAGGACGGGATGGACATCGAGATCATCTGCGACGGCATCCATGTGCCTGCGGACCTGCTCAAGCTCGTCGTGAAGGTCAAGGGACCGGAGCACATCGCCCTGGTGACCGATTCGATGCGGGCGGCGGGGATGCCGGAGGGCCCGAGCCTCCTCGGCGGCCTCTCCGACGGCCAGGAGGTGATCGTCGAGGACGGCGTGGCCAAGCTTCCCGACCGCAGCGCCTTCGCCGGCAGCGTGGCGACGGCGGACCGCCTGGTCCGGACCATGGTCCGGGAGGGCGGCGTCCCGTTGGAGACGGCCGTCCGGATGGTGACGGCGAACCCGGCCCGGATCATGGGCATCAGCGCCGCCAAAGGCTCCCTGGAGGCCGGCAAGGATGCCGACGTGGTCCTTTTCGATGACAATATCCACATCCAAAGAACCCTTATAAAAGGAAAAACGGTTTTCACATGCTGAGAAAAGAATTCAAGTCGGATGCCTTGCAGGTGAAGGTGTTCGATACCCGGCAAAGCCTCGGCGAGGCGGCCGGTGCGGAGGCCGCGGCCTGGCTGCGGAAGCGCCTGGAAGGGCAGGAGACCGTCCGCGCCATCTTCGCGGCGGCGCCTTCGCAGAACGAGTTCCTCGCCGCCCTTGCGGCCGCACCGGACATCGACTGGCACCGGGTGCACGCCCTCCACATGGACGAATACGTCGGCCTTCCCGCGGATGCGCCGCAGGCCTTCGGCAACTTCCTGAGGGCGGCCATCTTCGACAAGGTGCCTTTCGGCCGGATCGACTACATCGGCACGGAGGGGGACCCGGAGGCCGTCATGGCCCGCTATGACCGGATTCTCGCCGAGAGCCCCGTCGATGTCGTTTTCATGGGCATCGGGGAGAACGGCCATATCGCCTTCAACGACCCCCACGTGGCGGATTTCAACGACCCGCTGCGGATCAAGAAGGTCGATCTCGACCTGACCTGCCGCACCCAGCAGGTCCATGACGGCTGCTTCGCCACGCTCGGCGAAGTCCCGGAATACGCCCTGACCCTGACCATCCCCGCGCTGGTGGCTGCGGACCGGATTTTCTGCGTCGTCCCGGCCGCGACCAAGGCGGATGCCGTCCGGGCGACCGTCCTCGGTCCCGTGACCGAAAAGGTCCCCGCGACGGTTCTCCGGCACCACCCTGACGCCACGCTCTATGTCGATTCCGACAGTGGAAAATATATTTTGTAACCACTATGAAACACTTCTTTTTCACTTTTCTGGCCTTGCTTACCGCCGCTTCGCTCCACGCCGGGGGCGTACTCAGCGGCTCCGTGACCTGCGGCGGCAAGCCTGTGCCGGATGTCAAGGTCACGGATGGGAAGACGGTCGTCCTCACCGGGGCGGACGGCCGTTATTCCTTCCCTTCCGACAAGGCGTCCGGCCTTGTGTTCATCACCGTCCCCGCCGGCTATGTCCCCGTGAGCGCCGACGGCGTCCGCCCGGATTTCTATGCCCACCTGTCCGGAGAGGGGGATGAAGTCCATGATTTCCGCCTCCAAAAGCAGGATCAGGCCGCCTACACGGTCCTTTTCGTGACCGACATCCACCTGACGGCGACGCCCTGGAAAGAGGATATCCGCCTGTTCCGCGAGGTGGCGATGCCCGCCTTCCGGAAGGTCGCCTCGGCCGCTGCGGCGAAGGGCCCGGTCTATGCCTTCAACCTCGGCGACCTCTCCCACGAGCGCTACTGGTACCAGAACGGATATGACCTCCAGGATGCCTACAACACGCTGCATGACAGCGGCTTCCCGACCCTGATGTACAGCGTCCCCGGCAACCACGAGAACGACTGCGCCGTCCTGACGGGCAACACCGACTGGGACGCCGGCCATCTCTACCGGAAGGTCCTGGGCCCGGAGTACTATTCGGTCGATATCGGCAACGAGCACTGGCTGTTCATGGACGACATCATCTACGAAAACGACCCGTCCATCCATGCGAAACCGTGGCCGCAGGGCTCCGCGGGCTCGATCAGCTATTCCCGGGGCTTTACCCGGACGCAGATGGCCTGGCTCGAGCAGGACCTCGCGACGGTGCCTTCAGACCGGAACCTGCTGATCTGCACCCATGCCCCCATCCTCTCCGACAACAGGCGCGAGACCTCTTTCCGCGCCGGGCAGATGGACACGCTCTCGACCCTTTTCTCCCGCTTCGGGAAGGTGATGGTCTATTCCGGCCACATGCACCGGATGCAGTACCTGACGAGCCGGAAATATCCCCTTTTCGAGAACTGGACCGTTTCCGCCTTCTCCGGCGACATGTGGGAGTCCGCCCCCAACCGGCTGCTCGGCGTCGAGGGGGAGGAGGGCGGCACCCTTGAAGTCCGCTTTCCCCCGGAAGGCGGTCCGGGCACCTGGCATGCCCATAGCGTGGACGGCAAGGTGATGCGCTGCTACGACCTGAACCGCGTCGGGCGGACATACCGCCGGAGCCGCGAAATCCGTCGCCAGATGGCCGCCTTCCCGAAGCGCGAGGACTATGCCGATTCCCGCTACCGCAACGTTATCCTGGTGAACTACTGGATGTTCCGCCCGGGCGAGACGGTCTCGATGTATGAGAACGGGAAGGCCCTCCCTGTCCGGCAAGTGACCTGGGAGGACCCGCTCTTCAACCTGGACTACTACCTCGGCGCCTTCCGCTCCGGCGACAGGATCGCCCCCGCCCAGGACAAGGTGCCGAACCGGCATATGTTCGCGGCCACCGCCTCCTCGCCCCGTTCCGACATCCGCGTCGTCGTCACGGCGGCGGACGGGACCGTCCTCCACGAAGAAACCGTCCGCCGGCCCAAGGCGTTCGGTCCCCGTATGCAATAACACTTTAACCATCATGATATGAAATCCTTAGTCAAACACCTGCTTGTCCTGCTCGTCCTGCTGCCGGCCGCCCTGGCGGCCCGGGCCCAGGACCGGACCGTGACGGGAACCGTTTCGGACCCGTCCGGGGAACCGCTCCCCGGCGTCGCCGTCGTGGTCAAGGGCTCCGCCAGGGGCGTGCTGACCGACAACGCCGGTGCGTTCAGCCTTTCGATTCCCGATGCGGAGACCGTTCTCCAGATAACCCTGCTCGGGTATTCCGCGGAAGAGGTGACCGTCGCCCCCGGGCAGAACCGGATCGCCGTCACCCTCCGGGAAGATGCCCTCTTCCTGAACGAGACCGTCGTCGTGGGCTATGGCGTCGCCAAGAAGGTCAACCTGACCGGCGCCATTTCCACCGTGGATACCAAGTCCCTGGAAAACAGGAGTTCCCACTCGCTCTCCCACATGCTGCAAGGCTCCGTGCCGGGCCTGAACATCTCGACGGCAACCGGCCATCCCGGCAGTTCCGCCAGCCTGAACATCCGCGGTTACACCTCCATCAACGGGGCTGAGCCCCTCGTGCTCATCGACGGGGCCGTCGGCGACCTCGGCCGCGTCAACGCGGATGACGTCGCCTCCATCTCCGTCATCAAGGACGCGGCCGCGGCGGCTGTTTACGGTGCCCGCGCGGCCTTCGGCGTCATTCTCGTGACGACCAAGTCCGGCTCGGAATCCGACGGGAAGACGACGGTCCGCTACAGCGGCCGCTGGGGCTGGGAAGCCCCGACCACTTCGACCGATTACGAGACGACCGGTTACTGGTCCGTCTTCGTGAACAACCTCTTCTGGCGCTCCTATGCCCAGACGGAAGGCTATGTCCACTACAACGACCAGGACATGTGGGAGCTGATGCTCCGCATCAATGACAAGACCGAGAATCCGGAGCGCCCCTGGGTGACCATCCAGAACCGTGACGGCCGGGACCAGTATGTCTATTACGGCAATTTCGACTGGTACCATTACCTCTACCGCGACCGCCATCCCGTCCAGCAGCACAACATCTCGCTGAGCGGGGGCAACAAGCAGGTAAAATACTATCTGTCAGCGGCCTACGACCGCCAGGAAGGCGTGATGAACATCCGTCCCGACGTGTTTGACAAGTACAACCTCCGCTCGAAGATCGACTTCCGGATCAACAAGTGGGCGCGGCTGAGCAACAACACGACCTTCTATGCGTCCACCTACGATTTCCCGGGCATCTCGGATCCGGAGGATTCCTTCGCCTCCGGCGGCCGCCATGCGATGGCCTGCTTCACCCCGCAGAATCCCGACGGCACCTGGGTCTATCTGACCAGCTGGACCAACTACCAGGTCAACAACGGCCGCCACATCGTCATCAACGAGGGCAACAACGTCAACCTCCAGCGGCGCTCCGATTTCACCAATACGGCGGAACTCACCCTGACCCCGCTGAAGCACCTGACGGTCAAGGCCAATTACACCTACCGGATCTACCAGAGCCGCAACACCTACCGCCGGACGGGCTTCACCTACTCCCGCTACCCCGGCGAACTGATCGAGTTCTCGAACACGGGCGCCTATGAGGATCGGATGAATGAGACCGTGAATACGGTCAACTACCATGCGGCCAACGTCTATGGGACCTACGAGAATACCTGGGCCGACGCCCATCACCTGACGGTCACGGCCGGTTACAACTTCGAGACACGCTGGTCCAAGAACGTCGGCGCCGTGGGTAAGAACCTCATTACGAAGAATTTGTCCGACCTGGCGCTCATCGGCCTCGATGCGACCGGAAACACGATTACAAGCGTGTCCGGCGGCCAGTCGGCCTATGCCCTCCAGGGCTTTTTCGGCCGTATCAACTATGACTACAAGGGCCGCTACCTGCTGGAGATATCCGGCCGCCGCGACGGTACTTCGCGTTTCGCCAAGGGGCACCGCTGGGGCTCTTTCCCCTCCGCCTCCGTCGGCTGGCGCATTTCCGAGGAACCCTTCTTCGCCCCGGCCCGCCACTGGGTGGACCAGTTGAAGCTGCGGGCTTCCTACGGTGAACTGGGCAACCAGAACGTGAGCAATTTCGCCTACCTCCAGACCATCAGCCTGAGCAACCTCGACTACGTCTTCCACGAAGGGACGACCAAGCCGAAATCCGCCTCCATCTCCGCCCCGAACGCGGGCGACCTGACCTGGGAAGTGGCCAGGCAGACCAACATCGGCCTCGATGCCACGCTCTTCGCCGGCCGGATCGACTTCACGGCGGAAGGTTTCATCCGCAATACCATCGGCATGCTGACGGACGGCGCGGAGCTCCCGGCCGTTTACGGCGCCTCCGAGCCGGACATGAACGCCGCCGACCTGTCAACCCGCGGCTATGAACTGTCCCTGCGCTACAAGGACGGGTTCAACCTGCTCGGCAAGCCGTTCTCCTACAGCCTCGGCGCCAACATGGCCGTCTCCCGGACCTTCATCACCAAGTTCGACAACCAGGAGCGGACCTTCGCCAAGAAGCACTATGTCGGCAAGGAGATCGGCGAGATCTGGGGCTATACCGTCAATGACCTCTTCAAGAGCGACGAAGAGGCGGCGGAATACACCGGCCGGGTCGACCAGTCGGTGGTCTCCACCTACATCCAGGGCGGCTGGAAGGCCGGTGACATGAAGTATGAGGACCTCGACGGCGACAACAAGATCGGCGTCGGCTCCAACACCGTGGACAAGCCCGGAGACAAGCGCATCATCGGCAATTCCCGCCCCCGCCTCCGCTACGGCTTCAACCTCGGCTTCGACTGGCTCGGTTTCGACGCGTCCGCCTTCTTCGAGGGGACGGGCCGGCGGAACTGGTATCCCAGCGGCGAGAGCATGGTGTTCTGGGGCCCTTACTGCCGTCCTTACGTGACCTACCTGCCCCGGAATTTCATGGACAATGTCTGGGCCGAGGACAATCCGGACGCCTATTTCCCGCGTCCGCGCGGCTATATCGCCCTCAAATCGACCCGCGCGCTCAGCACGGTCAACACCCGCTACCTCCAGGATATCCGCTACCTGCGCCTGAAGAACCTCTCGGTCGGCTATACCGTGCCTGCGACACTGACCCGCAAGGCCGGCATCGACCGGCTCCGCGTGTACTTCTCCGGCGAGAACCTGTATTACTGGTCCCCGCTCAAGAAGCATTCCCTCTACGTGGATCCCGAGGCGGCCGCCAACCTCGTCAACGGGGACGACGACCCGAACGGCATCTACCCGTGGCAAAAGACTTACATGTTCGGCATCGACATCACTTTCTAAAGGAATCCAGCCATGAAAAAGTATATCCTACCCCTTCTCGCTTCGCTGCTGTGCCTGTCCGCCTGTGACGACTGGCTGAACCTCTCCCCGCAGGACGAGCTGACGCCGGACTCCTTCTTCAAGACGGAGACGGACCTGAAGATGTTCTCCAACTCCTTCTACAACAGCGCCTTCTCCGGCACCTATTTCCGGAACCAGAGCGACATCATCATCGAGAGCGGCCTGAGCGACAACCTCCGCGGCGGCAACAGCCGGGAAGTCCCGAACTCCGGCGGCGGCTGGTCCTTCACCTTCCTGAGGAAGATCAACAACCTGATCGAATATGCCGGCAACTGCCCGGACCAGCATGTCCGCGACGAATACATCGCCCTCGCCAGGTTCTTCCGGGCTTACTATTACTATACGAAGGTCATCCGCTTCGGCGACTATCCCTGGATCGACCATGTCCTCGGCTCCGACGACGAAGACCTCTACTATCCCCGCGACAGCCGGGAAACGGTCCTCACGCACATGGTCGAGGATATCGACGCGGCCATCGCCGGCCTGCCGGAGACCTCTTCCCTGTACCGGGTGAACCGCTATACGGCCCTGGCCGTCAAGGCGCGCTTCTGCCTCTTCGAGGGGACTTTCCGCAAGTATCACGGCATCACGGGCTATGACCACGATGCCGCCCACTACCTGGACCTGGCCGCCAAGGCGGCGGGCGAAATCATTGACAGCCACAAATATACCATCTACAGCACCGGCAATCCGACGACGGACTACATGAAATATTTCATGTCCACCGACGCCATCGCCGGGGAGACGATCCTCGCGGTCGATTACGACAACACCATCGGCATCTACCACAATGCCACCTGGTACGGGATCAAGTCTTCCGCCGGCCGGGCGGGCTTCACGAAGAAGTTCGTCGATTCCTACCTGATGAAGGACGGCTCCCGTTTCACGGACCGGGAAGGCTGGCGGACGATGCCCTTCACCGAGGAGGTGAAGGACCGGGATCCCCGTCTCGCCCAGACCATCCGCACCCCGGGTTACCGCCGGGAGGGGAAGAAAACGGAACTGCCTGACGGACCGGAGTTTGAGAACTCCATTACCGGCTTCCAGACCATCAAATACGTCCAGCCGATGGAACTCGGCGCCGACGGCTACGACCACTCCTTCAGCGACATGCCCGTCATCCGTTTCGGCGAGGTCGTGCTGATTTACGCGGAGGCCAAGGCGGAGCTGGGCACCCTGACCCAGGAAGACCTGGACAAGTCCCTCAACCTGCTGCGCGACCGCGTCGCCATGCCGCACCTCGACCTGGCGGCGGCCAATGCCAACCCGGACCCGTACCTGGGATCCGCGGAATACGGCTACCGCAACGTGACGGGGCCCAATAAGGGTGTCATCCTCGAAATCCGCCGCGAGCGGACCGTCGAGCTGGCCCAGGAAGGCGACATGCGCTATTTCGACCTGATGCGCTGGAAAGAGGGGAAATGCATCGACCAGGGGATGTACGGCATGTACTTCCCGGGTCCGGGCGAGTATGACCTCGACGGCGACGGCCCGGCGGAATACTGCCTCTATTCGGGCACCAAGCCCTCGACCAGTGCCAAATACGTCCTGGAGATCGGCAAGGATATCGTCCTCTCCCCGGACGGTCTGGTCGATCCCGTCGCGGGCATCGCGCATGTGTTCGACGAGGGGCGGGACTACCTGTACCCGGTTCCCATCAACGAGCGTTCCCTCAATCCGAAGCTCTCCCAGAACCCGGGATGGAACGATGGTCTTGATTTTTAGTATCTTTGTAAGTGGAAGAATATGAAACAGAACAGATATGCAATACTGATCCTCGCCGCGGCGCTCCTGGCGGCCGCTGCGTGCAGGCAGGAGGGCTCCGGCTCGGCCCGTGCGACCCTGGTGAACCCTTCCGTAGTCGAATTCGCCGCGAAGGGGGCGCCTGAGACAGTCGTCGGCGTGGCGGCCGACGGGGCCTGGTCCCTCAAGGAATGCCCCGACTGGATCACGGTCAGCCCCACCGAAGGGACCGGCCGGGCGGATATCGTCGTCTCGGTGTCTGACAACATGGAAAACGGCGAAGTGGCCCTTCCGCGCTCCGGCGTGGTGGTTTTCGGCGGAGACAAGCTCCTGAGCCGGGCCACCCTCACGGTGTCCCAGGGCGGCGACCGCTATGCCGGTACGCCCGCCTCGACGCTCGCCCAGGTCCCGTCCCTGCCGGACGGCAGCCGGGCCCATGTGAAGAATGCGCAGGCCGTGGCTGCCACGGCCTCGGCGGTCCTCATTTCCGACGGGACGGGATTCGCCCTGACGGACGGCGCCCTCAAACCGGGCGAGACCGCGACGGTCAAGGGCGTGAAAGGCTTTGAAAAGGGCCTTGTCCGCCTGACGGACGTCGATCTCCTGGATGTCGTGGCCGGTACGGTGCCGGCTCCTTCCGCTACGGCCGTCGAGGATCTCGACAGCTTTGCCGGAGCAGGGGCTTTCGTGACCGTGACGGGGGTCGTCGGGACGGCCAACGGGGCCGGCGACGTCGCCCTTTCCGTGCCCGGCGCCACACGCGGCGTGACGGTCCTTTCCGCGCCCGCATCGCTCGGGTTCTCCGCAATCGCCCATCACCTGGCGGCGGTCACCGGCTATGCTTTCGTGGACGGGAATACGGTCTGTCTGGTAGCAACCGACGTGGAAGACAAGGGCGCCGCCATGGCCAGCGACCTGCTGGCCCGCTGGCTTTTCAACGACCTCACCCGCGACAAGCTCGGTCCGCTGTTCACCGGCAAGGCGGAGCCCGACGGGAGCAATATCTACAAGTCCGACAATGTCAAGGAGGAAGGGGACGACGGCAAGTACGTTCCTTCCGAGGAAGGCGCCGGCCGGCTGACCTACTGGAGCGTCGACAAGCGCGAGATCGACTCCAAGAACTATTTCAACCGCCTGATTGGTAAGACCGGAGAGCCCTATGTCACAGGTGCTTACCGCGGTGATTACTGGGAGTTTTCCGTGGCGCTTGAAAAGACCTACAAGGCCGGGTCGACCGTCCATTTCTTCGCCATTCCGCGTTCCTCCAACGGCAGCCTCAAGTACTGGACGCTGGAAATCCTCGACGGCGGGGAGTGGAAACCGATGCTGGACCTCCTGGAGAAGGAGGTGGACATCGATGCGGAAGGCACGAAGGGCGTCATCACCTACAACTGCGAGCAGGTCGGTGACGGCTATCTGGACGTGGATGCCAACTATGTCCTCACGGCCGAGCTCTCCGGAACCCTCCGGATCCGTTACCGCTCGATGGCCAACATGACCGCGAGCGCGACGGCCTCGAAGTACAAGGCGGTGCCCGACGGCGGTACCCACCGCTTTGCCGGCAATACGCGTACCAGCCCCTTCATCGAGATTGCCTATGAACTGTAAGCGACTGGGAATCATCCTCTTCTTCCTGTCGGCCCTCCTCTCCTGCGGAGAAGGGGGCCCGCAGGAGGAGGTGTCCTACTGCCGGCTGAAAGATGCCGGCGGCGGCGCCCTTTCCGCGCTGGAAGCAACCGCTGAGGGCCTTTCCGCGACGGTGAAAGTGGAAAGCGGCGGCATGTGGACCGTCCAGGCCTCCGCCGAGTGGATCGGCGTGGCGCCTTCCCGGGGCAACAAGTACGGGACCTTCACCGTGAACGTCCTGCCCAACCGGGCGGCCGTATCCCGGGACGGGACCGTCACCGTCAAGGCCGACGGCTGCGACCCGGTCCTTGTCCCCGTGCGCCAGAAGGGCAAGGAAGGCGGCGGGGAGGAGGATCCCGCCTCTTCCCTCCGATTCATGACTTTCAACATCCGCACCGGCGGCAAGGCGGACGGCTCCACCGACGAGCCGGGACATGAGTGGAAGACCGTCCGCAAGCCGGCCGTCCTCGCGATGTTCGCCGAGATCGATCCGGACGTGGCCGTGCTGCAGGAATGCCGCCAGGAGCAGCTCAATGACCTGGAAGCCGCCCTGACGGGCTATGTCTTCTACCGCTATGCCAATGACGGCGTCCTCAAGTCGGGCGCGACGGAAACCTGTCAGTCCAACATCTTCCAGAACAGCGGCGCGCGTTCCGTGACCATGGTCCGGAAGGGCATGTATTCCATGGTGCAGTGGGGGCGCTTCTGGCTCAGTGACACGCCGGACGTGGTGTCCACCTTCCCGGAGACCGAATCCAAGAAGGTGACCCTTTGGCTCCGCCTGAAGGAGCTGGCCACCGACCGGGAATTCTATGTCTTCAACATCCATTTCGTCACCCCGGGCAAGGGCGACTGCCTCGCCAAGTGCGCCGCCTGCACCGTGTCGCAGATCCGGGATATCACCGGCAACACCGGCCCCGATGCGGCCGGCAAGACCGTCTTCCTGGCCGGAGACTTCAACGCCATCGAAACGGACAGCCGGATCGCCGCCGTGCCCGCGTTCATGAAGAATGCCCGTCTGGATGCGCCTCTCAGCGACCCGTCCATGACCTACAACCACTTCAGTGCGAGCGCTTCGGACTGGAAACGGCTGGACCATATCTTCTATCACGGTGCCGTCCCGTCGCGCCACAAGGTCGTCAACGAGGCCAAGTACGGCACGGATTTCATCTCCGACCACTGGCCGGTCTTTGCAGATTTCACGATACGATGAAACGGATCCTCCTCGCTGCGGTTGCCCTTCTCCTCTGCCTGGGTGCAGGGGGGGGGGGCGATGCGTTCCCGGATGTGAAAAGGCATCTCACGGGACTGGCCGCAGCGGACGGGAGGCCGCTTCCTGCCGGTTGGAGCGCGTATCCCGCCGGCTATGAGGCGGCGCTGAAGACCGCACTCGACAACCTCGCGCTGACCTATGTCGGGGAGAACTGGATGGGCCCGGAGCCGCCCGGCCTGAACCGGACCATCGGCGCGTACACGGCCGCCTGCGTGTGCTACGAATTGCTTTTCGGCGAAGCGCCGGACGGGACGGGCTACGTGCCCGAACACATGGAATATGATGCCGCCCGGATGGAAATCGCACGGCTCTGCGCCCATGCGGCCTGCCAGACGCCCGGCAAGGTGACGGACGTCGGCCGGAAGGGCATCAAAGTCAATTACAAAGAATCCACGCTGCCGGCGTACACCCTTCCCGACCCGCTCCGGATGCAGTCCGGGCGGCCGGTCCGGACGCGGCGGCAGTGGCTGCACCGGCGCCGGCCGGAACTCCTTTCGCTTTTTGAGCGGGAGATGTTCGGCCAGGCTCCGGGACGGCCGGAAGCGCTTCATTTCGAGGAGATTTACCGCAATGAAGCCGCACTCGGCGGCCAGGCTCTCCGGAAGGAAGTCCGGGTCCATTTCGATACGACCGGCCGGCATTACCTGCGCCTGATGGTCTATACGCCCCGGAATGCCTCCGGCCCGGTTCCGGTGTTCCTCGGCATCAATTTCAAGGGAAACTGGGCCGTATCCCCGGAGACGGACATCCCGCTTCCGACGGAGGAGGAACTGAAGGCCTACGGGCGGGTGGAGACTCTCGTAAGGGGCGCAGCGTCGGCCCGCTGGCCGCTCGGGGATGTCCTCGCAGCCGGCTATGGCGTCGCCACCTTCTACCGCGGCGACGTGGACCCGGACTATGACGATGGCTTTGAGAACGGTGTGCATCCGCTCTTCTACCGGCCCGGCCAGGATTATCCCGGTCCCGGCGAGTGGGGGACCATCGCGGCCTGGGCCTGGGGACTCCGCCGGGCGATGGATTACCTGGAGACGGATCCGGACGTGGATGCCGCCCATGTGGCCGTTTTCGGCCATTCCCGGCTCGGGAAGACGGCCCTCTGGGCGGGGGCGCAGGATGAGCGATTCGCCCTTGTGATCTCCAACTGCTCCGGCAACTGCGGTGCCGCCCTGTCGCGCCGCCGCTACGGGGAAACCATCCTGAAAGTCAATGAATACCGCCCCCAGTGGTTCTGCGACAATTTTCTCAAGTACAACGGCCGGGAGGACGACCTGCCTTTCGACCAGCACGAACTGATCGCCCTCTGCGCCCCGCGTCCGGTCTATGTGGTCAGCGCCACGGAGGACCGCAATGCGGATCCGAAAGGCGAATTCCTCGGCATCCGGGCGGCATCCCCGGTCTATCGCCTCTTCGGACTGGAAGGGCTCGACGGGGTGGAGATGCCCGCCCCCGATACGCCGGTCGGGAACGGGAGCCTCGGCTACCACATCCATACCGGCGTCCATACGGTCCTGCCGTACGACTGGATGCAGTATATCCGCTTTGCTGACAGGCATTTCCAACGAAAGTAAACCCAATTGCATATGAACGAATTGTTTTCCATCAACGGCCGCGTGGCCGTCATGACCGGGGCCTGCGGGGTGCTCGGTGAAACCATTGTGAAGCATTTCGCCGCCGAGGGCTGCAAGGTCGTCCTGCTGGACCTGCCCCGGACGGCGGAGAAAGGGGAGCGGATTGTCGCCGAAATCAAGGCGGCGGGCGGCGAAGCCATGTTCCTGCCGACGGACGTGCTGGATGAGGAAGTGCTGCAGGGCAATCTTTCGGACATCCTCGCTGCCTACGGCGGCATCGACATCCTGCTGAATGCGGCCGGCGGCAACATGGGCCCGGCGAATGTCGCCCCGGACCAGACCCTGTTCGACCTCGACATCGCGGCGACCAGGCGGGTCTGCGAACTCAACCTCTTCGGCACCATCATCCCGACCAAGGTCTTCGCGAAGGCGCTGGTCGATAAGGGCCGCGGCTCCATCATCAACTTCTGTTCGATGAGTTCGTTCCGTCCGCTGACGCGCGTCGCCGGCTACGGGGTTGCGAAGGCCGGCATGGCCAGCTGGACGCAGTGGCTCGCCGGTGAACTCGCGACCAAGTTCGGCGAGGGCATCCGGGTCAACGCCATCGCTCCCGGCTTCCTGCTGACGAACCAGAACCGGACGCTGCTGACGAACCCCGACGGTTCGCTCACCGACCGGTCCCACAAGATTCTCGCCCACACGCCCTTCGGCCGCTTCCTGGAGCCCGATGAACTCGTGGGTGCCCTCCAGTACCTGGCCAGCGACGCCTCCAAGGGCGTTACCGGCACCATTGTCGCCGTTGACGGCGGATTTAACGCTTTTACGATATGATTTATACGATGCGACAGAGCTGGCGGTGGTACGGGCCGAACGATCCCGTGCCGCTCGATTACATCCGCCAGGCGGGCGTCACCGACATCGTGACCGCCCTGCACCACATCCCCAACGGGGAGGTATGGACCGTGGAGGAAATCCAAAAGCGCAAGGACGAGTGCGCTGCGAAGGGACTCGTCTGGAGCGTGGTGGAGAGTGTCCCCGTCCATGAGCACATCAAAACGCGCGAGGGGGATTATCTCCGCTACATCGAGAACTACAAGCAGAGCATCCGCAACCTCGCCGCCTGCGACATCCACTGCATCACCTACAACTTCATGCCGGTTCTCGACTGGACCCGCACGGACCTGTCGTGGGAGATGCCGGACGGCAGCCGTGCACTCCGCTTCGAACGCGACGCCTTCCTCGCCTTCGACCTCTTCATCCTGGAGCGGCCGGCGGCCTTCTCGGAGTACACGAAGGAGGAGATTGCCCGCGCCGAAGCCCGCTTCAAGGCGATGAGTCCGGAGGAGAAGCAGTTGATTACCAGGAACATGATCGCTGGCCTTCCCGGCAGTGAGGAGAGTTTCACCCTTGACCAGTTCCGCGCCGCCCTCGACCGCTACAAGGGGGTTGATGCCGAGACGCTCCGGGCGAACCTCATTTTCTTCCTCCAGCAGGTCTGCCCGGTCTGCGACGAGGTCGGTTCCCGGATGGTCATCCACCCGGACGACCCCCCGTACCCGATCCTCGGCCTGCCGCGTGTTCTTTCGACCGCGGAGGATTTCCGGCGGCTCGTCGCGGCCGTCCCGAATCCATCCAACGGACTCAATCTCTGCACCGGCTCGTTCGGCGTCCGGGCCGACAACGACCTCCCGGCGATGATGCGCGAGTTCGGCGACCGTGTGGACTTTGTCCACCTCCGGGCGACGAAGCGCAACGCGCTCGGCGACTTCTACGAAGCCAACCTCCTCGAGGGCGATGTCCCTGTGTATGAGATGATGAAGGCCGTTTTCGAAGTGGAGCAGAAGCGTGGCTTCCGCATCTTCCTCCGCCCGGACCACGGCCACCAGATGTGCGACGCCCTCGGCCGCCGCTCCAATCCCGGCTCCTCCTGCTACGGCCGCCTGCGTTCCCTTGCGGAACTGCGCGGCATCGAGTACGCCCTGACGTTCTAATCCGTTTTTTCCGCCGCTTCGATGAGTTTCATCGCTTCATCGTAGTCGGCGGCGTTGACCTTTACTTCGATTCCCCTTGCGTATCCTACCGAGGGGTAGGAGGAACTGAAGCCGAAGACGGAAGCCGGAATGCCGTTGTCATTGAGCATTGCGGCGGTGATGTTGGCCATCATTGGCTCGTTATAGGTGGCGACGGTCTTGAATTCTTTGGAGTCCATATTACAAGAGTTTGCGTTCTACGGAAAGGGTAATGCGGGCGAGGTCACGGGCCAGGCCCTCAAGGGTGAGGGTGCCGCCTTCCAGGGTGGCCGTGATGCGGTCTTCGCCGAGGCGGGTGATGCGGTTGTAAACGGATTGGCTCCGGAAAGTGGCCTGGTTGTTTTCCTGACGCTCAAGCCGGTAGCCGCGCTCTTCGAGGGCTTCCTGCACCTTGGCGAGCGGGTCTTCCCCCGCTTTGGAGGCATCCAGCGTGCGCTTCCGATATCCGAGCATCGGATAGAGGGCGGAGAATCCCCCGAGCATCAGCGCAATCCATCCCACGGAAGTCCAGCCCTGGCTGAAGGCCTTGTTGATATCTTTGTCCACCATCCCGGACACCATCAGGATCCCGATGACCAGCGCGAGGATCACGGACATCTGGATAAAGTATTTAACGGCGCGTAAAAAATATCTCATAATGTATTCCTGTCATTCCGGGCGGTTGGTGAGCCTGTCGAACTATTGTCCCGGAATCTCTTCTACAAAAATAACGAAAAAATATCATTTTATTTGTAATTTTGTAGTATGACAGTACAAGACAGAATCCGGAAGGCCCT
>JAEEGG010000896.1_pt1 | contig 85851 bp, 79 predicted proteins | sample 9134161 | NCBI WGS metagenome assembly JAEEGG01 (sample SAMN16246543, study PRJNA631951) | gut metagenome | biome: gut microbiome; feature: rumen; material: CR-attached | host: Bos | place: Iran: Karaj | collected 2018-10
ATGATGATAGGAAGTTCGTACAGGAAGATGGAAGTTTTGATATGACAACTAATACCACTGTCATTACGAACTATATGTTGAACAAGGGATTGGTCCTGAATAATAAATATCAGGATTTCCCAAATCTATGTACTATGTATCCCGCAGATTATTTCTGTCCGAAAGATCATCGCACAGGTAAGATACGGTGTACTAAGAATACGGTATGTATCCACCATTTTGCAGGATCCTGGCTTCAACACAAGTGGTATAAAGACCTTCGGCATTCACTTAAATTGTCGTTTGTACGACTAATAGGTGAAAAACCGATTGTATTTTTGTCGGATATCATAACTTTAAGATTTTTAAGAAAGAAATAAACGGAGTCAAATGGCCGAATTTGCATCATATTATTATTTAGTTTACTGGTTTGTCGTGATGTTGATGACGGTGAGCAAGTTTAACACTATGAGGCGTTGGCCTTCTTATGCTGTTATTCAAAAGCGCGATGATTATCAGCCACTTGTCCTTTTTTCTGTTTTTTATATTCTTTTTTTTGGTCTTCGTCCAGTAGTCAATGATGGCACTTTTGGGGATACAGGGCCCTATGCAAACAAATATGAGTTTTTGCAGAATTATGGCGTTTTTGATATGCAGGGATCTGAAGATGTCGGCAGTGATTGGATATTTGGTACTCTAATGCGTTCATGCGCCCAGGTGATGGATGTCCATTTCTTTTTTACCATCGTCATGTTTTTCTATATTGTGATGATGTTTGCGGGGTGTCGGAAACTTGACAACTGTCATGGGGCTACGCTGATGCTGTTTTGTATAGGTGCTTTTGAGTTTTATCCTTTTTCGGTTAATGGTATTCGCAATGGAATGGCCTGCAGTTTTCTTATTTTTGCATTGGCATTGCTGAATAAAGGAAACAAATTGTGGCCGATTATATTGTCGTTTATTGCCATCGGATGTCATAAATCCACAGCATTGCCTGTTGCATGTATGTTTTTCGTATATTATGTGAGGAAACCAAAATTGATGTATATCGCTTGGTTTGGAGCTATAGTAATCAGTCTTGCTGTTGGTAATTATATTGACAATATGTTGTCAATGCTTAATTTTGATGATCGTCTGGCAGATAATTTGCAAAATGATAGTGCGGATGGACAATTATTGGAGCATCGTTTCCGTTGGGACTTCTTGCTCTTTAGTTCTATGCCAATATTATTAGGTGCGTATACTTTATTTAAACGTAGATTGTATGATAAGACTTATCTTCTGTTGCTAGGTACTTATATGTATGCCAATTCATTCTGGGTATTGGCTATCAGGGGAATATTCTCCAATCGTATAGCCTATTTGTCTTGGTTCCTTTATCCCATAGTCTTAGCATACCCTTTGTTAACCCTGCCAGTATTTAAGACAAATCATAGCCAGAAAACGGCGTGGATTTTGTTGGGCCATTTCGGCTTCACTACTGTTTTGTCGTTGATAGCTTCATAAAAAGCCCGAAAAGTTTTCTTGTTTAAAAGGAAATATGTAACTTTGTACGCAATAAGCAAAATGAAGAATTATGAATGAATATCTATGTATATCTAATTTTGGTCCTATTGACTATGTAGAGTTAAAGGACATACGTCCATTCACTGTTTTGATAGGTGAATCGGGTAGTGGTAAGAGCACGGTGATGAAGGTGCTCTCCTTGTTTCGCTGGTTGTATAAGAGGGAAAATCTACGTTCTTTTCTGCATGCATCAGGATTTAGACAAACCACTATCCGTACCCGTTTCAGAAGTCTTCTCAAGGTGTCTGGAATTGACGAGTTCCTAAAAGGTACGACAGAGATAGTATATCGTCGTGACAATTATGAAATGGTATTTCGTCACGGCGTGCTAAAGTTGGGGGGAATCATTAAGAAAGAAAACCTTAGTTTGGAAAAAGTCAGTTTTATTTCTGACAAGCGTGCTATGATTCCTGATTTCCTGAATCATAAGTCTGAAGTGCGCGTTGCTAGCTATTATCTGCAGGACACTTTCGAGAATTTCTTGCTTGCCAAGGATGTCATCAAGTCGCTTTCCATTGATTATTTGGGTATCCAGTTAAGGGTGGAACGAATTGCGGGTATTGATTATTATAAAGTTTATGGCTTGGATGATTCTTTCAAGATAAGTATGCAGAATGCTTCATCTGGAATGCAGACAGTGTTGCCTTTGAGCATGATTGTTGAATATTTTTCCCGTCATTTCAATGCTGTAGAGTCAATCAACAAAGCCCTTTTCAAGTACACCGCTGATACCGACCGGCTTCAGGATTTTCGGGCAGTGAAAAACCTCGGCGATTTCAGTAGCCAATGTGTGCATTTGATGATTGAAGAGCCGGAACTGAGCTTGTATTCTGAAAGCCAGCTTCATCTGATAGATTTTCTGGTTAGGCGTTGCTTCCTGGAAGACCATTCGTATAAGATGACTTTGATGTTGGCCACTCATAGCCCTTACATAGTAAACTATTTGAATTTGTTGATTCGGCGTGCAGAGGTTAGCAATTATGATAATGGAGAATGGATGCCATTTGCTGATGTGGATGCGTATGAGATAGTAGCGGGGACGGCTGTCCCCATCAAACTTGACGGAGAGCAGAAACTCGTGAATGCCAAGTCTCTGTCCGAGCCGATTTCAGATATTTACAGGAAATATAACCAGTTGTGATTTTATTTGAATGGTTACTTTGTTAGAATCGGTATTACTTGACATTATTAATAACCAACGTGGGGGACATCTGCCGGAATGGAATAATCCTGTGACTGTTGGTTATGAAGATATTGCAGACAGATTGTTCGACATCGTAGATATTAAGCACTATCCTGGTGGAAGTATTAGGATGCCAGCGAGGTTTGGCGTGGCAACTTATGTCAATGGTAATGGAGCGTCAGGTAATGAATTGCGCTTCATCCATTATGATGACATGCTGTCTCAGTTTCGAGTTGATGATCGACACGACTGGGTAAAGGGAGTTGGAAGGGCAGACTATATCGTCTATAACTATACAGGAGACAAAAAATATTTTGTCATTCATGAGTTGTCCACGGGTTCTATACAGAATAAGCGTAAAGACGCTATCAGACAGTTGTTCGGCACCATCAATCTGCTTTTTAAGTCTGATGCTATTAGAGATTATATTAATGAGTTTCCTGATAAGCGTTGTGTGATGTCTGCTGACCGTAACGAAGTGAAATCTCCTCTTAATATGGCTGATGGTTTTATGAATATCGTCAGTATGATTCCTGACCCAGAGCCATTGCCAGCTCAATCAATTGTTAAGAAAGGCTTTACCCCAATGATAACATGTAATGTGGTATTGCCATAAATATGAATGATGTTTAGGAATCAGTTAATGATGAAAAGATGAATAAACCAACATTAACAGTTTTTACGCCCACCTATAATCGGGCACATACACTTGGACGTACGTATGAAAGCCTTTGCCATCAGACATGTAAGGACTTTGAATGGCTTATTATCGATGACGGCTCTACGGACAATACCAGAGAATTGGTTAAAGATTGGATGATCGTTGACAATGGTTTTGGGATACAGTATGCCTATAAGGAGAACGGTGGTCTTCATACAGGTTATAACAAAGCCATAGAGTTAATGGACACAGAGCTCTGTGTTTGCATAGACTCGGATGATTTTATGCCAGACAATGCAGTTGAGAAGATTATTGAAACATGGAGAAGTAAGGCATCCAATGATGTTGCTGGTATAATAGGATTGGATTATTTACTTGATGGTACTCCTTTAGGAAGTAGCTTCCCAGAGATAGAGAAATGCCATTATTATAATCTTTGTTTTTGTTATCATCATACTGAAGATGTGAAGTTTGTAACACGTACAGACATGTTGAAAGAAGTCGCTCCACAGCCTACATATAATGGAGAGAAGAACTTTAATCCTACCTATATGTATGATCAACTTGATTTGCAATATGAATGGATTTTGTTGAATGAAAATATTTGCATTGTTGATTATCAGCAGGATGGTATGGCAAATGGTATTTATAAACAATATCTCAATAGTCCGAACAGTTTTGCTGCAAGACGTATTCAGAATTTTAGAATTCCAGCACCATTGACTTTTTATATAAAACAATATATTCATTTGGCTTCATCAGCTATTATATCAAATAATTATTCATGGTTGATGAAAGCTCCTTATCCTCTTTTTTCTTTATTTGCATTGCCCTTTGGCTTCATTCTCTCTCTATATATAAAGTATAGGGCAGATATCAAAAAGTGATAAAACGATGATTCGTAAATATTTGATACGTCTAGATGACGCTTGCCCTACCATGAATAGATATAAGTGGGGAAGGATGGAGGATATACTTGATAATTATAATGTTAAGCCGATGGTTGGTATTGTACCAGATTGTAAAGATGAAGAAATAATTCTCCAAAAGCCAGACAGTAGATTTTGGGATAAAGCTCATTGCTGGGTGCAGAAGGGATGGTGTCTTGCTTTGCATGGTTACGACCATTGTTACATTTCAAACAATGGATTACAGGGAATTAATCCTATGTGGAAACGCTCAGAATTTGCTGGCGTGCCGATAGATTTGCAGCGTGAAAAGATACGTCGAGGAGTTGCTATTCTGAAAGACCATGGTCTGGAACCTCAATATTTTTTTGCTCCCAGTCATACGTTTGATGAAAATACTTTAGTCGCATTGCGAGAGGAGTCTGATATTAGGATTGTCAGTGATACCATTGCATTACGTCCATATTATCGGGACGATTTCTTATTTATCCCGCAAATTGTGGGGCATGCAATGAAAATGCCTTTGCCGGGTGTTTACACATTTTGCTTTCATCCCAATATGATGGATGAGAAAGCCTTTAATAGTTTAGAAACATTTTTGAATCATAATAAGAATGTATTCACTTCTTTCGATATAATAAAGGATTCTGAGTATGGGAAAATGGACTTTTGGGATAAGCTGCTTTCTAAATCTTTTTTTTGTTACCGAAAGATAAGAGGTATGGTATAGTCGAAAATCGAAAAGAGATGATGGAAAAAACGAAGGTGTTGATGGTATTAATCAGTACAAATGTTGGTGGAGCAGAGATGTTTGTACTGAATTTACTTAAAAACATGGATCTTACACGTTTTCAAGTAGACCTTGTTGTCAGTTTAAAGGAAAACGAAAATGGTATCGGTAAAGAATTTAAGGCTTTGGGATGTCATATCTATACACTTCCGTATTTTAAAGTATTTAATTACATTCAGTATCAAAACGCCTGGAAGGCATTTCTTTTAAACCATCGTTATGATATAGTACATGGACATGCAACAAACTCTGCTGCTATTTATCTCCGTATAGCAAAAAAAATGGGGTGTGTTACCATTGCACATTGTCATAGTGCAGGCTATAGAGGAAACTGCATTCAAAGACTCTTGAAGTACTATTTCAGTAAGAGAGTTGGAGGAGTTGCAGATTACTGGTTTGCCTGTTCTGAAAAAGCTGCGGAACATTTATATGGTAAGCCTTTCTCTGCCTATAAGAAATTCTATATGATACCCAATGCAATTAATACAGATAAGTATCTGTATGATGAGAGTGTAGCTCATAGAGTTAGACAAGAATTGGGTTTGGGAAAAGATTCATTTGTTTGTGGACATGTCGGATCTTTCACACCTCCCAAGAATCATATGTATTTGTTGGATATCTTTTATGAAGTGATTAAGAGAATTCCCAATGCAAAATTATTGTGCTGCGGTGAAGGTGCATTGATGTTCCAATTTAAAGAAAAAGCGAGACAATTGGGTATAGCAGATAAACTGATTTTGCCAGGTATTGTTAAAAATGCTAATGAATATTTAATGGCAATGGATGTTTTTATTTTTCCTTCATTATTCGAGGGCTTTCCTATTTCTGTTATTGAATCCGAAGCCACTGGTCTTCCTGTTGTGATGAGTGATGCGATTACGCAAGAGGCTGATTTATTGGATAGCGTAAAAAGGTGTTCACTAAACGATAATCCTGCAAAATGGGCTGACGTGGTTTGCGGAATAGAGAAGAATGATAGACAGGCATGCAATTATATCATTAGTAATTCGAAATATAACATGTTAACGACAGCCAGATTGGTGATGTCGTTGTATGATGAAATGATAAATAATATTTAATAATGGCATATAAACATTTGATTTTCCCCAAGGATTCATTGTTCTTGGTGACTGGTGGAGCAGGCTTTATTGGCTCTAATCTTTGTGAGGCGATTTTGAACCTCGGATATCGTGTGCGTTGCTTGGATGATCTGAGTACAGGCAAACAGGCAAATGTGGATTTGTTAAAGGATAACCCGAATTATGAGTTTGTCAAGGGTGACATCAAAGACCTTGATACTTGTATGAAGGCTTGTAAGGACGTTGACTTTGTGTTGAATCAGGCGGCATGGGGCAGTGTACCTCGCTCCATAGAGATGCCTTTGTTTTATTGTGCTAATAATATTCAAGGCACATTGAATATGATGGAGGCTGCCCGACAGAATGGTGTGAAGAAGTTTGTATATGCCTCATCCAGCTCGGTATATGGCGATGAGGCTCATCTACCCAAACAGGAGGGCGTAGAAGGCAATCTCCTTTCGCCATATGCTTTAACAAAACGTTGTGATGAGGAATGGGCCAAGCAGTACACGATGCATTATGGACTGGATACATACGGTCTGCGTTATTTTAATGTGTTTGGTCGCCGACAGGATCCTCATGGGGCATATGCAGCCGTTATCCCCAAATTCATAAAGCAACTACTTGACGATGAGCAGCCCACCATCAATGGTGATGGGAAGCAGAGTCGTGACTTTACCTATATAGAAAATGTGATTGAGGCAAACTTAAAGGCTTGCTTGGCTCCTCATGAGGCGGCAGGCCAGGCGTTTAATATCGCATATGGCGGACGAGAATATCTCATAGATATCTATTATACGCTCACTAAGGCATTGGGTAAAGAGATTGAGCCGAAGTTCGGCCCGGATCGCAAGGGCGATATCAAACACTCCAATGCGGATATCAGCAAAGCCCGCAGACTTTTGGGCTATGATCCGGAATATGACTTCGCTCGGGGCTTAAACGAGGCCATTGAGTGGTATAAGGCCAATCTATAACATGATAAAAATCAAAAATATGAAAGAAACAAAGATTTGTGTAATCGGGCTCGGTTACGTAGGCTTGCCGCTGGCACGCTTGTTCTCAACTAAATATCAGACTGTGGGCTTTGATATGAATCAGGCAAGGGTGGATGCCCTGATGGCAGGACATGATGCAACGCTTGAGGTGGCTGATGACCTACTTCAGGATGCCATCAAAAACCATGGATTCAAGTGCACTACAAGTCTTGATGACATAAAGACTTGTAACTTCTATGTCGTCGCAGTACCTACTCCAGTGGATGCTGATAATAATCCAGACCTGACTCCTCTTTATGGAGCTAGCACAACTGTCGGTAAGGTTATCTCGAAGGGTGATGTGGTTGTCTATGAGAGTACGGTTTATCCAGGCGTGACAGAAGACGAGTGTATCCCTGTGGTTGAGAAGGTGAGTGGCATGAAGATGAACGTTGATTTTTATGGTGGCTATTCTCCTGAACGCATAAACCCAGGTGATAAGCAGCATACTGTAGAACACATCAAGAAAGTGACTTCAGGTTCTACACCGGAGATTGGTAAGTATATCAACGAGGTTTATAGCTCTGTCATTATCGCAGGAACTCATCTCGCTCCAACCATCAAAGTTGCTGAGGCTGCCAAAGTGATTGAGAATTCACAGCGTGATATCAATATCGCTTTTGTGAATGAGTTATCGAAGATCTTCACAAAGATGGGTATTGATACGCTTGACGTATTGGAAGCGGCTGGTACCAAGTGGAACTTCTTACCCTTCCGTCCAGGTTTGGTAGGCGGTCATTGTATAGGCGTTGATCCATATTATTTAGCTCAGTGTGCTCAGCGTCATGGCTATAACCCTGAGATTATCTTGGCTGGTCGCAGAATGAATGACGGCATGGGCGAGTATGTGGCTACAGAGACTGTGAAACTGATGTTGAAAAAGGGTATTCAGGTTTTGGACTCCCACATACTGATTCTTGGGTTCACTTTTAAGGAGAATTGCCCGGATGTGCGTAATACCAAGGTTATCGATATATATAAAGCTTTGAAGGAGTATAATGTTGATATTACAGTTTATGACCCATGGGCAAATCCTTCCATAGCCAAGAAGGAATATGGTATAGATATCATTAATGACCTATCAAAGCTCACTGCTAACCGCTATGATGCTGCTATTGCTGCTGTAGCTCATAAGAAGTTTGAAGGTTTGGATGTGCCAGGACTACTTAAACCGAAGCATGTTATCTTTGATGTGAAGTGTACGCTTGATAGAAGTATTATTGACGGAAGATTGTAAGGATGAAAGGGAATGTCCTAATATTGACAAATAATATAGGTGGCCTTCATAGCTTCCGAAAGGAGGTTATGAAGGCTATCGTTGATGATGGTTTTGAGGTGTATATCTCAGAACCCGATGATGACGAGCGAGTCAAATACTTTGAGGAGATAGGTTGTCATGTCATCAAAACTGTTTTTGACCGGCGGGGAATGAATCCTGTGGCAGACATGAGATTGTTGATGGCATATATAAAACTTATCAAGAAGACCAAACCTGTCGCTGTATTGACATATACCATTAAACCTAATGGGTATGGAGGAATGGCTTGTAGATGGACAGGTGTCCCTCTATTGGCTAATATCACAGGATTAGGTGACGCAATAGAAAATGGGGGATGGTTAAAGTTCCTGATTCTCACTATGTTTAGAATAAGTATACCTAACGCTAAATGTGTTTTTTATCAGAATAGAACGAATAAAGAGTTTTTGGAAAGTCACGGTATAGTTGCAAAAAAATCAGTAATGATTCCAGGTTCTGGTGTCAATCTCCAACATCACAAATTTCAAGATTATCCCTCCGATGGTATTATCAAATTTCTCTTTATTTCAAGACTACTAAAAGATAAAGGAACTGAGGAATTCTTCGAAATGGTCAAGACTATCAAGGCGAAGTATTCCAATACAGAATTTCAAATCCTTGGCTGGGTAGAGGGGGATTATGAAGAGCAACTTGATGACTTTGTAAAAAAAGGACTTGTCAATTATCTCGGCTCAACCACTGACGTACGACCTTATCTTGCTCAAGCTCACTGTACTATCATGCCATCATATCATGAGGGTATGTCAAATGTGAATTTGGAAAGTTCGGCTAATGGCAGACCGGTCATTACAACTAATGTCCCTGGTTGCAGGGAAACTGTTGATGATGGACGGTCTGGTTATCTTGTAGATGTACGTAGTGTGGAAAGTCTTACAAATGCAGTGGAGCGCTTTATCATTTTGCCTTATAATCAGAAAAAGATGATGGGGAAGAATGCCCGTAGGAAAATGGAGCGTGAGTTCGATAGACAGATAGTTGTTAAGGCATATGTGAATGAATTAAATAGTTTGTTATTGTGATTCAATGCATACTTATATGGATATAAGAAAGTGTAATTTTGATAATGATACGGAGCTGCAACAATTAGTGGATCTCCAGAATACGGTGTATAAGCAACGTGGACTGGTATTCAGAAAAGAGGATTTTCTTTTCTGGTATAGGAAAAACCCTGAGGGGATTGTCATCTCCTTTAATGCTTTTGATGAGGGCAAGATGGTGGCTCACCAGTCTTTTGTACCAGAACGAATGTGGGTTGATGGTCGTGTCGTAAAATGTCTTAGGTCAATGGCTGTGGTCACTCATCCTGATTATCGGGGACAGGGACTTTTTTCACAGCTAACGAATAGGGCCGTAGAGGAAGCCCAGAAACAAGGGTATGATTTCATATATGCCGTAACAAATGCGAACAGTTTCCCCATGTTTATCAAACATTGTGGTTTTTCTTTCATTACCCGTTTAGAAGTCAAAATTGGACTCGGAGTAAATGTAAAAGAAGATGGTGAAAAGACATATCAGAGGTATTGGACAGAAGAGACCCTTCGTTGGCGACTTTCCTATGCGTCTTATCAACGGCAGAAAAATAGCATTGTAGGCGCATATAAATTGGGAGTAAAGACTTATATGGGGACTTTGAATGGCCATCTTTTGGATCAAATAGATCTTCAGAAGAAATCGATGTCGTGGGGCCCTATGTTGTATGTAGGACTCGGTGCAAAGTTGTCTTGTACGTATGTGAATGTTCCACGATTTGTCAAACATTCTCCTTTCAATCTCGTTTTCAGAGATTTGACTGGTGGAAAGTTGCCTCCAATGACGAAGGAAAACGTGTTTTACCAATTAATTGATTATGATGTAGCATGATGAAGATTATAACATTTGATATAGAAGAGTGGTATTTGGAGAAAAAGTACTTCGGAGATCATCAGGAGAACTATAATAAGTTCGATTCCTATCTTGACCAAATCTTAGACAAACTTGACGAGCGGAATTTTAAGGGGACATTCTTCTGTGTGGGTGGTATGGCCGCAGAATTTCCTCAGGTTGTCAAGAAGATAGAGGGGAGAGGACATGAAATAGGTTGTCATTCGTATAAGCATGTTTGGTTGAACCAAATGTCTGAGGAAGAAGTATACGAAGATACACGAACCTCAGTGGATGCTATAGAACAGTGTATCGGTAAAAAGGTAAAGAGTTATCGGGCTCCAGCTTTTTCTATCGGTAAGGATAACAAGTGGGCTTTTGAAATCCTGTCGAAATGTGGGATTGAGCGTGATTCCTCGGTGTTCCCAGCAGAGCGTGATTTCGGAGGCTTCTCACAATTTGGACAAAAAGCACCTACAATGGCTTCCTATAAGAATACAAAGATAAAGGAGTTCCCAATTAGTGTCACTGCATTTCTCGGCAAGGAGTTAGGCTATTCTGGAGGTGGCTACTTCAGATTCTTTCCATTGGACTTTGTGAAGAAGGAAATGGCAAAGTCGGATTATACGATGACGTATTTCCATATCGCTGACTTGATTCCAGAATCGAGCGGATTGATGAGTAAGGAGGATTTTGAGGCATATTTCAAGATTCCAGGCACTTTGAAAAATCGTTGTATGAGATATGTCAAGTCAAATCTTGGTAAGAAAAACGCTTTCGGAAAACTCTTAAAACTAATTGATACTGAGGACTTCGTGAATCTTGAGCAGGCAGACCAGATGATTAACTGGGACGAAGCTCCCTCGGTAGTGCTGTAGAAAATGTTATACAAGATAGCGCATATATTAAGGGATAAGTTAGGGTGGCTGTGGAATCTCATTGAGTGGTTGAATGGGATGCTGTTCTGGTTGAGATATGGGAAGAAACTGAAGGACTTTACCTTTTCGACCGTACCTGAAGGATATGACGTCATGAAGTTTGCGGATATTCCGACAGAGAATTTAGTTGAGTTCTTTGAGCATCAGCCAGAGGAGGCGTTTACCTATTTCAGACCCCATGGGTTTGATGCAAAAAGTATCAAGCGGCTTCAAAGAAATAAGGCTTTTCTGGCTTATGTCCTGGTAGACCAAGTGAATGATCAGATTGCAGGGTATTGCTTCAACCGATGTTTCTTTCATGGTGTCGGGTATCGTGGTAGGATGGCGGATGCCGGCTATAGAGGTAAAGGCTTGGGTACTGCCATGAACAAGATGCTGAATGAAGTCGGATTTGGAATAGGATTGAGACTCTTTGAAACAGTATCGAAGGATAATGTGGCATCGTACAAATCGGCACTATCTGCCAGCAATGTGAAGGTGGTGAAGGAGATGGAGAATAATGAGTTGTTTTTAGAGATATTGCAAGATTAGGATAGTATGATTTTGAAGTGGATATTTGATAGGGTAGTAGCGTTTGTGGGACTGGCATTTTTGTGGCCGGTACTGCTTGGCGTTGCAATATTGGTGAAACTGAAGATGCCGGGAGGACCGGCGTTCTTTGTTCAGAAGAGGGTGGGAAAGGATGGATGGCTATTTAATTGCCATAAGTTCAGGACGATGACAGTGAAGCATAATGGCTCTACGGTAAGTGTGGCAGGAGATAGACGTATCACACCATTTGGAGCGGTTCTTCGTCATTATAAGTTTGACGAGCTACCAGGATTATGGGATGTGCTTATTGGAAATATGAGCTTTGTAGGACCAAGGCCTGATGTACCTGGGTATGCAGATCAGTTGGAAGGAGAGGATAGAGAGGTGCTGAAATTGAGACCGGGGATTACAGGACCGGCGACAATGAAGTATCGATTGGAAGATGAGATGCTGGCAGATGTAAGAAGGAAGATGAAAGAAGGAAGATGTTTGCCACAGGAACAGATTGATGAGATGACGGATCAAGAATTGGCGGTGTGGTATAATGATAATGTTATTTATCCTGATAAAGTAAGGATAAATAGATATTATCTGCATCATTATTCTTTTGTCAAAGATATACAGATGATACTTTGTACTGTCTTTGGAAAGAATATGGAGTATAATAACGAAATAATATAAGTGTAGAAATGGCTGAAAGAAAAAGAATATACCTTTGTTTGGCGCATATGTCGGATGAGGATGTAAGGTATATCATGCAAAGCATCAAAGATGCGATAGAACGGTAACGTTAATCCAAACGATATCGAAGAAGAAAACAGAAACAGAGGCGATGAAGCGACTGACAATATTTACACCGACATATAATCGAGCATATATCCTGCCGAAGTTGTATGAGAGTCTGTGCCAGCAGACCTGCCAGGACTTTGAGTGGCTGGTGGTGGATGACGGTTCGGCAGATAATACCAAGGAGCTGGTGGAAGGTTGGATGCGTGAGGGTAAGGTCGCCATTCGTTTGTTTTGTCAGGAGAATGGTGGTAAAATGCGTGCGTATAATCACGCTGTCAGTATGTCTGCCTCGGAACTCTTTGTTTGTATTGACAGTGATGACCAGTTGTCGAACAAGCATGTTGTGAAGCACAGTCTGGACTATTGGGATCTTCATCGGGCTGACTATCAAGAGTTGCCTGTAGCTGGCATGGTGTCGGTGCGTAAGTCACTGCATGGGCGACATGATTTGACTGCTGCCCCCACTCACGGCAAGCTTTTTGAGCTCTGTGGATATTATGGTGGGGAAACAACAATTTTTCTGTTGACTGATATTCTGAGAAACTATCCCTATCCCAATTTTGAGGGAGAAAAGTTTGTGACAGATGCCTATATTTATGACAGGATTGACGAGGACTATCAATTCATTTTCCATCCGTATATTTCGCAGAACTGTGAGTATCATCAGGATGGGTATACGATGAGTTATCGGAAGTTGCTGTTCTACAATCCTCGCGGCCATCGTGAATATCATGCACAACGAATTCGGCTACGAAAACCAGGTTGGGTGAATAGCGTGATATGCTACATTTCACTGTCGCTTTTTGTTCGAGACCATACGATGTTTTCGGCATCACCTCATCGTTTGCTGACTTGTCTTCTCTATCCCGCCGGTTGCTTGAAATACGCACTTGACCGTTATCTGCTAAGTAAGGAAAAATGAGTGACAATATCCCCTTGGTCGTATCTTCGTGCGACAAGTGTAGCGACTTATGGCCGTCGTTCTTCTGGTTGGTGAAGAAGCATTGGGCAGGGTTTGACGGAAAGGTGTATCTGTGTACGGACTCGAAGACATTCAGGTATGAAGACATGGATATAGAATGCCCATTGAGAATGCCGAAGAGTAGTAGCTGGTCGGAGAACCTGATGGCATTGCTCAGCGGTGTTGACGAGGAGTATGTGCTGTTCATGCTGGATGACTTCTGGCTGAAGAGTCCTGTTGATGTGGATGCCTTAGCCCGTTGTGAAGACATCATGCGAGGCGATAATAGTATAGGTTTTATATGCTTGATTTCTCAATTAGAACCCTCTGTTGAGAATCCTGTTTCGGAGAAATATGTTGAATTGATCGAATACGGGCGCAAGACTCCTTATCGCGTGACAACACAGGCGGGATTATGGCGGAAAGATTATCTGATGAGTCTGCTCCGTAGGCATGAGTCAGCATGGTGGTTTGAGATGTTTGGCAGCAAGAGAAGCCGCCGGTTGAAGTATCATTCGTATGTGGTCAGAGAGTCGATTTTCGACTACGACGACGGAGGCGTATTGTTCCGCGGCAGTTATGTGAAGGAATATGTCGATTGTTTTAAGAAAGACGAACATGTTGTCTTAGACAGTCAGCGACGAATCGCCGAGAAATCGCTGTTGATGTCTGAAATAGGAGAAACAGGGTTTTGGCAAAAATTGAACCCCTGTTTCCTTTATCATTATGTTATTTCTCATTTTTAAATAATGAAGGGGGAAGCACATAAAAGTCTGCTGTGGAGTGGGGTTCAGCAATTCGTGACCTTTGGCATTCAGTTTGTCCTGGGTATTGTATTGGCTCGATTGCTGAATCCATACGACTATGGACTGATTGCTATGCAGGGAATTTTCTTTGCTATATCCGGAGCCTTTGTCGACTTTGGCCTGGAAGGGGCACTGATACAGATGAAAGAGTGTAATAAAACCGACTTAAATACGGCATTCCTCTTCTCGCTTACCATGGCGTTGTTGATGTACGTTTTGCTATTTCTGACAGCCCCTATGATTGCAGAATTCTATCATGCGCCCATATTGGGTAAGATGTTGCGCATCTCTGCACTGGTGCTTATCCTCAATTCTATTGGCATCGCTCCTAGGGCCTTGCTGCAAAGGCAGTTGCGCTTCAAGGAGCTGGCTTTGGCCTCGACAAGTATTACGCTGCTTTCGGGCTTAGTGGCACTCTATATGGCCTATCATGGCTATGCGTATTGGTCGCTGATAGGGCAGAGCCTGCTTGGTGCAGCCCTGATGACTGGCGTTTGTGCCCTCTATGCACGTTGGCTGCCTTCATGGCATTACTCTATGGAGTCGTTCCGCCATTTAGTTTCATTTGGACTGCCGATGCTTTTTACAACATTGGTGCATGCGGTGTATAACAATCTCTATTCATTGGTAGTAGGGCGGTTTTATACGCCCCGGCAATTGGGACTTTATGAGAGGGCCAATAATTATTCCGGTTATGTATCGTACAGTCTGAGCGACCTGAGTATGCGGGCGTTGTATCCGCTGCTATCGAGAGTGCAGGACGATTTGGCTCAGCTGAAGGAGTCGACTCTGCGCATCCTGCACGCATCAGCCTTCATTGTTGTGCCCATCAATGTGTTCCTAATGATAAAGGCAGAGGACCTTATACGGATCGTGCTGACGGAGAAATGGGTGGAGATGACTCCCCTGATGCAGGTGATGTGTATATCGAGCATGGCATACGTAGTGTCGAACCTGCATTTCAATCTGTTTAAGGCCATCGGAAAAACACAGATTCTGTTTATTTGTGAGTTAATCAAGAAGATTCTGGGGGTATTGGTGTTGCTTATCACTTTCCGCTTTGGCCTGATGGCAATGGTGTGGGGCTTGTTGGCGTATGCTTTTGTCAACATACTGATCAGTTCGCTGTTCGTCTATCGGTTTATGGATATTACGCTGATGGAGCAAATCCGGCAGGTGCATGTCGTGGTGTTAAATGGCATCATTGCTCTTGTGGCGTGCTGGCTCTTGGGATGGATGATTGATGATCTGTATCTACGCTTTGGCCTGTCATTCGTCGTCTTCTTCAGTGTTTATGTGGCATGTGCCTGGATGGAAAAGGATAAGGCGATAGATTTCCTGAAAGGGTACTTTCAGAAACGATAACGAAAACTTAGGCTATCGTTAATCAGTTGGAAACGGAGGGAGAGATTGCTTGTATTTGTTATAAAATGATTATAAAACGACCGACTCTAAACATTCTTTTTTGCCTCACATTCCTTGCCACTATTGCATGCCTTTTATGGCGATTGTGGTTGGACTTGAATATGTATCCTCCTGGTGGAATAGGTTATGAATCGCTGGAAATAAGTGACTGGCTTATAAATTATCAGGGCGGTTTTGTGCGTCGAGGGTTGGCAGGTGAGTTACTGTGGAGGCTATATCAGTTGCATCCTTATCCTGTAGCAACCGTTATCATGATAATTTACTTTATCAGTGTGATGCTGATAATTACCTTGCTTGTTTGGCTTTTTCGACGTAATGGTTGGTCGCTCTATCTTTTACCATTTCCCCTATTCCTTTATGTAAGTTTGGAGCGTGGATTTATGTTGGGAAAGCGTGACTATATACAGTTACTGTTGGCTTTTGTCGTGTTCTGGGAATTTAGAAATTACCTCATCGAATCTGCTTTGAAGAAGAGGATTATTCATGTTGTAGTGCTATGGTGTTTAACAGTATTGATGCTTTTGTTGCATGAGGGAATATTCTTTGCAGTATTTCCTTTTTTGGTATTATACACATTTGTTAGATATCGTGAATCTTGGAAGAACTTTTTGAGGAAGACAGTCTTATTATGGTGGCCAGCAGGAATGATTTTGTGTATGATTGTTGCTTTTCATGGTCATGAACAAACCGGTCAAACTATTTGGCATTCATGGTATCCTTGTTTTAATGCGTATCCCCTATCTGTCGCTCTCCCTGCATTGGGTGAAGGTCTTCAATGGATTGGTGGTTCATTTGCGAAAGGAGTTTACAATAGTCTTGATTGTTCGTGGCGTTTGAACTTTCTGGGACCGTTGCCTGTATGGCCGTTTAATGTTTATATGTTGGCATGTATATATTATTTGGTGACGAGAATGAACACGCTTCGAATGGGGTGGTATGCATTAAAGCCTATTGACCATGTTCAGTTAAGCAATATCGTACTTCTTCAGTTCGTTTTCATTTTGCCATTATTGGGCATTATCGCTTGTGATATGTGTCGTTTTGTTCCTTATTGGTGTGTTACGTCGTGTTTTCTCTATGGATTATTCCCTGAACGGAAAGGCATTCCTTCTTTTATAGACCGTTTATCTATGCGACTTCAAGAAGGTATTGATAATTCGCGTCTGCTCTGTAGTCCATGGGCATATTTTATCGTGTTAATCACTTTACCATTGTGCTTTAGCTCTGCCAGTCCGAATGGAATGTTCCCGTTTATCCCGAACGACCTAAAGCATCGTCTGGTTGAAATGCTTATAGGATAATGATTTGACGTTATCTTAGATTCTCTATGGCGACAAAAGATGTTAGGGATAGTCAACTTGATGCATACAGGGCATTAACCATGATTTACATTGTGTGTGTGCTACATGTGTCGCAGATTTTTTTTGACGTGTTGGACAATTGTCTTATGATGTTCCTTTGGGAAATGCCTGCCATCTTTTTTATTGCAGGCGCTTCTATGCGCTATGCTAAAGTGAAGACTTTCAAAGAGACTGTCATAAATAGGTTTTTCCGGGTTATAATTCCATATTGGGTTTATTTGGTGTTCGCGATATTGATACTAGGCGTCGCATATGTGGGTGGGGCAATTTCTTATCCTTTGGAATCATGGGCATTCCAAGACTATGTAATGACCATTGTGGGAATCCAATGCCCTGCGATAGGCCAGGCGCACTTATGGTTTATCTTTCCATATATGGTCGTCAGTTGCATGTTTCCATTGATGCGTTTACTAATTAATCGTTTTGGGTGGTGTTTTCTAGTGGTGAACATGGTCTGTCTATTCGTTCTTGATTTTATAGCAGATGCAGTTAGAGGTCAAAGTCCGATAGTCAGGGTGGTTGATGTGTGTAGAGATGTCGTTGGCTATCATGTATTTTATGTTTCTGGATACTTGTTCTATAAGCGATTAACCTACAAATACATATTATTGCTTACTCTGTTTTTTGTGACAGCATTTTTCCTTTTGACAAAAGGCGAGTTACCCAATATGCAATTTCATAAATTTCCGTTTGATTCATTGTTTATGGTTTATGGTATCTGTACAATGCTGTTATGGTCTGTTTTTCTTAACAAGATAACTATACCGAAGTTGAATGTTCTTAATATATGGAATCGTAGAGGTTTCACAATCTATTTGTATCAAGGGTGGATTTCGTTGTCAATATTTTATATTGTGCGTGAATTCTTAGGAACTTGTTCAAACATGTTTATTATTTATTTTATGCTGCTAATTGCAGTCGTTTTCGCTTTTGTCGCCAATAGCTTGATTTCAGGAATTTGCTTTAGTATTGAACAAACGGTGGTAAACTATGTACGCATTATTTTTTCAACCAACCTGATTAAATTCAAGTAAGAATGATACAGGATAAGTGGATAAAAATGATAGTGTGGCCATTGTTCCTTGTTACGGTCATCTCTCTATTGTGGACAATCTATCTGGGATTGCAAAAGTTTTGCGGGGGAACTGTTTCGGCTGACGTTATTACAGAATGGCTCATCAATTACCAGGGAGGCTTTGTCCGTCGAGGGTTGACAGGAGAGGTACTCTTTCAAATCTGTAGCTTGTGGAACATCCACATTGTATGGTTAGTAGTGGGAGTGTATTTCATAGGTGTGCTGATATTGACGGGAATATTAATAAAAGTATCAAGAAAGATTCCTGGACTTTTATACCTTCTTCCCTTTCCTGTTTTCCTCTATGTCTTTGCTGGTTATAGACTGCTTATCGCTCGTCGTGATGCATGGTTATTGATATTGGCCTTTTTCGTTTTTGGACTTCTACAGAAGTATTTAAAAGAGCAAAAATCAACTCAACTGATAGGTGTCAATGTGTTATTGTGTGTAGGATTATTGATTCATGAGGCATCGGTATTTTATATTTTTTCTTTGGTATTTGTGACTTCGTTTGTCAGGTCTTATAAAACAAACCACGATGTTATAAGATCTGCCACAAAGATGTTTATCTTATGGTGTCCTGTGTTTGTTGTACTTCTGCTGGTTTCTGTTTTCCACGGTGATGTGTATAGTGCCAAATTGATGGCTGCTTCGTGGAAACCTTTCCTTGAAGGAATGGTGCTGAATGGTATATATGCTTTCGATTTTATGGAGATGAAATTTGCTGATGGCATAAGAGAGACCTCTTATAGTTGGATGTCTGTTTACAGAGGCGTTCCTGTAGCGTTATTAAATCTATATGTTATTGTAGGAACTTATTATTTGGTTACAAGAGCATATGTGTTTTATTCAGATATTAAAGGGGGAAAAGTTGAAGAAGATATGTGTGCGCCTGTTAGAATTGGGGCTATTATGATAGTACAGGGGATCTGCCTATTGCCATCGGCCTTGCTATTTATGAGTGATCTGTCGAGAGTTTTAGCATATTGGACCATCAGTTCCGTCATGGCAGTATATTGGTTGAAGGATTCTTCGTTTCTGCCAGATATTTCTATGAAGCTTTCGGCAGTTATAAATGAAAAGATGAGTAATGTAAAACTGCTGTCTTTGCCACGGGTTTATTTCGGAGTATTAATCACTTTGCCAGTAGGTTTCCATCATGGTGACTTGGCTGGAATGTTTCCGTTTCTTACCTTGGAGTTGAAATCCTTACTGTTGTCGATGTTTATAAGTTAGTCAGTTATGAAATATAAGATATTTTTCTTCTTTCTTTTAAGTTCATTGCTGCTGCTCTTTGTGTCACCGGATTCATATCTGTATGACCTATATGGGAAATGCGACTCCATCTTTTTCTTTACCCATGGAAAAGCGTGGATGAACGGGCAAATTCCCTATCAGGATTTTGCTGATTATAAGGGACCGTTGTTGTTTTTGTTTTATGGTGTTGGCTATCTGCTGAGTCCTACAGATTATGTCGGTGTGTTTTGGTTGAGTTGCCTGCTTTATACTCTTATTTTCTGGCTCTGTTATCGCATAGCTTCGGTTATCATTGATGATGAATGGGGAAGTATGACAGCGGCTGTATTGATGCCCATATCTTATTTCAATATCATGTATTTTGGCGAAGTCAGAGCTGAGGACGTCGCAGCAGTGTTTGTGGCATGGGCCATGTTGATGACATGTTTATGTTTGTACAAAGACAAATCTCCATTGTTGTCTTCGCTCATTATTGGAATATGTATTGGCGCTTGCTTCCTTATTAAGTTTACTTTTTCTGCCATGTTGATAGTGTTAGCAGTATTTGTCCTATGGCATGGAAGGAAAACATTCTGGAGAGATGTTATCGCCTTGGCATTGGGTGGGGCAATTATTTTGATGCCTTTCTTGCTCGTTTTTTTGTACGAGGGAAACCTTTACAACTTTATTGAAGAATATATCATAAGGACATATGTGGCTGTTGGTAATATCAACAAAGATCCTTATTTCATACGGATGTGGACTTATTTTTGTCTGAAAACCAGTTTGTTGGTATTTTTCTCTTCTATTGTAGCCTGTCTCCTGATAAGACCTTATCTTAAGCATTATAAATATTTTCCTCTGATAGCTTTTCTATGGTTTTATTTAGTGACTATTCAGAACGGTATATGGCAGTATTATTATGCAAGTTGCAGCATCTATGTATTGTTTGGAATCATTGCTGTAATCAGATATCTTCATGATAAACAGTTGAATTTGCATAGAGCGTTTTTGATGGTTGTTCCCATCACTTTTGTTGTATGTATTGGCACAAAAGCTGTTGGGTATTACCGATGGAGCAAGCCAAATTTGTTTTATGAAGATACGTTCGACAGACATGAGTTTTGGTCGTATGCTAATTTAATGGGTCAGGTAAAGAAACCCAAAATAGTAATTCTGAATGAAGACTGGGGTTTTAGTTTTGGAACACCAGCCGAAAGTTTGCCAGGGTGTCGATATTGGTTCTTACCGACTGCCTACACACAAGATATGGTGGATAATCAGTGGCAGGCTGTCGAAGCACGTATTCCTGATTTTATTACTATGGCCGAGGATGACAGTTTAAGTCGTAAACGAGTAGGGTTATCGGATTATAAGGCATATTATGTAAAAGGCTCAAAACATGTGTTGTATAGTAAGCATCATCACCTGAAAATGCCTGATGATAATTTCACTATTACAACTCAACAGGTGCTAATGAAGCAAAGACCATGGTAAGTTCTTTACAGATGAAGATTATTAGTTAGATTGTGATAGTCAGTTTTTGATTATGAAGTATGCCATAATTGGTGGAGGCATCTCAGGATTGTCCATCGCACATCTGTTAAAGGGAGATAATGAGGTGGTAGTTTTCGAATCAGACTCTCGACCAGGAGGACTGATTAAGTGCGATGTGATAGAGGCTAATCTGTTCCATCGTACAGGGGGCCATGTGTTCAATACGAAGCGTGAGGATGTGAAGAACTGGTTCTGGTCTTTTTTTGATAAAGACGATCAGTTCATCAAGGCGGTTCGGAATTCATCGGTTTTCATGGCCAATGGTAAGGAAATTCCCTATCCAATAGAGAACCATGCTTATCTTCTTGATAAAGAAGCTGGGGCTGCCGTAGTGAGAGATATTGTTAGCATGGTAAAAGATGATGGTAAGGAACCTGTCAATTTTGAGGAGTTCCTGCAGAGTCGTTTTGGTGGTACGCTATATAATCTCTATTTCAAGCCTTATAACGAGAAAGTATGGCGGAGAGACCTTACTAAGGTTCCTCTTTCATGGCTTGAGGGCAAATTGCCAATGCCGACAGTGGAAGAGATAATTTACAACAACATGTTCCATGTAGAGGAGAAGGCTTTTGTACATAGCTCATTCTTCTATCCTCGTAGGGGAGGTTCGCAGTTTATTGCGGATATACTCGCCCGGGGGTTGAATATTCGGTATAATCAGAGGATAGAGAAATTGTCCAAGACGATTGAAGGCAGCATATCTATTAATGGAGAACAATTCGAGAGGATTGTATTTTGCGGCAACGTCAAACAGTTACCTTCTCTTTTAGCAGATACAGTGGATATATCTGGATATGTTGCGGAGATAGATCAATTGGAATATCATGGCACAACTACAGTATTCTGTGAAATAGATAAGAATCCCTATAGTTGGATCTATATGCCGAGTCGAGAACATGAATCCCATCGGATTATTTGTACAGGGAATTTCTCTCCTGCCAATAATGCTAAAGGCAAAATGACGGGAACCATTGAGTTTACGGATTATATTTCAGAGGAAGCAATCAGGGACAATCTTACCAGAATTCCACTTAATCCGAAGTACATCTCCCATCATTATGAAAAGTACACCTATCCAATACAGGATAAGGATACTCGCCAGATGGTTCTGGCGTTGAAGGATACCTTAGCCAAAAACAATATCTATCTGTGTGGACGATTTGCAGAATGGGAATACGCCAACATGGATGTCTGCATAGGTAGTGCAATGGATTTGTTTTGTGAGAGGTTAAAATGAAAATCAAAAGGAATGCACAAGTTAGGGAACTGATATTATATGGAATATGTGGAGCGTTGTCTACAGTTCTCGACATCGGTATCTTTTGGTTCCTTGCTAATGTTGTAAATCTTCACTATTTAGTAGCGAATGCCATTGCATGGGTGTTGGCTGTCATCTTTTCTTTCTTGGCAAATAAATACTATGTATTCGAGAGCCGGAGTTTTAAACGAGAAGTATGGGTAAAGGAGGCTACGGAATTCTTTGGTGCCAGAGGATTGGCCTGCGGCATCGATATGGGAGGAATGTATTTGCTGGTATCCGTTATGGGCATTAATAAGAATTATGCAAAGCTGATTGTTACTTTCGTTGTTATCGTATTAAATTATGTTTTAAGTAAGTTTTGGATCTTTAAAAAGGAGTCAAGAGTACAATGAATAATAAGAAATTTGCCCTTGTAATACCTTTGGCAAACGAATCAGATACGTTCGATATTTTCTCATCAATGCTGATAGAGGTCTTTGATAGGGTTGAAGCTGATAATTCATTTTTAGGGAACGCTTATTTGGTCGTTGATAATGTTTCAAAAGACAATACCTTCGAACTCTGTCAAGAACTGCATGAAAGAGATAGCCGGTTTATTCCAGTATGGGCACCGGAAAACCGCAATGTGGTAGATGCTTATATCAGAGGTTATAAAGAAGCTTTAAAATCAGATGAATACAAGTATGTGATGGAGATGGATGGGGGAATGTCACACGATCCTAATGCCATACCAATGTTCTTGCGCTATCTGTCAGAAGGGCATAAATGCGTTTTTGGGTGTCGGTTTGTCAATGGCGGCTCAATATATGACTCAAATTGGCGGAGAACTCTGTTTTCCCGAGGGGGGACTATCTTATCTAACTTTCTGCTTGGAACCCATTTCCGTGATATGACGTCTGGATATATGGGATTCCATGCTGATGTGGCTCGAAAGTTTGTAGAATATGGTTTGTTGTCAAAAGCCCACTTCTATCAAACAGAAGTAAGATATCTGTTAAGAGACCAAAGATACATTGAGGCTCCCATTCACTATATGGCTCCATCCCCCAGTGTGTCGAAAAAGGCTGTGAAAAATTCCTTTGCGGTTCTTTTTTATTATTTCTTACAGAGATTGAGGGGTAATAAATGTAAATTGTGAATATGGGTTTGCAATTGGGATATGGATATGTTAGGCTTGCAGATGAAGGGGAGGCAATGATGTATGGTTGAGCTTCGGGTGTATGCGCTGTCGGTTGTCAATAGCATTCCAGCGTGGTTTTATTGGGGACTGCTGGGAGTGGTGCTGTGTTTGATGCTGTTGACGGTATGGCGGAAAGGATGGAAAGAAGGAATGCGTTGCAGTGGCGGCATATTGTTGGTGGCATGGGGGATATTAGTGGTAGCTTCGACTGTGGCGTTTCGGGAGAGCAGTGCTGAGCGAAGAATACAATTGGAACCGTTCAGGAGCTATTGGGATTTCGGGGAACATAGTTATTTCTTAGAGTGCTTTGCCGTGAACATGCTGAATGTCGCGCTGTTTGTGCCAATTGGATTCTTGATGGGTTTGGGAAGTCAGCATGTTAGGTGGAAGCAGGTTGCCTTGTGGGGCTGCTTGTTGTCAATAGCGATTGAGATTTTGCAATTTATCTTCCGGAAAGGATATTGCGAGGTGGATGATGTGCTCCATAATACCTTAGGATGTTTGATTGGATATGGAATGTATAAGATATTGAGATATGGGCAGTAAGCGTCCAATTTTCACATCTTGCATAGCCTCGATTTAACAGCTACCTTTGCACAGTCTTTAATTTTGAGATTATGTGCAGTAGTGAAGATTGTGAAAAGTTGTGGTTCCTCGACAAGCGAAGCGACAAGTCGATTACCTCTACAAATTGGAGGGCGAACCGAAGGGAGTTTCGATAGAGCAGTTCTGCATCAAGCAGGGTGTACCCAGAAAGATCCAACTCGAAATCTTTTGGTAGTCATGAAGGTGTAGAAATCTCTGCCCGCAGGTCCATATGTCACCGACGATGATGTAAGGTACATCGTTGATACTATCAAGGCAAATATCATTGGATGAAGTTCCTGAAAGCCATTTGGCAATTCTGCTCATACTTGTTTGTACCTCAATGGGGACGAGACAATTAATATAGTGTGGGTCGGAAAGAAAAAACGGAACCACATCGTTAGATGTAGTTCCATTATGGTGTATATGAGTATCACTTCGGTGGTGGATCGCATATAGTCAAGATTACTTGGTTTCCACGTGAAATAGATTTGCGGATCCTTTCATATAAGGGGGCAAAGACATCCATAGGATGGATTAAGCTGTTAAGGCAATTGTATTTCCCGACGAGAATACTTCCGTCTAATCTTCCATGAGCTCCGTTCCCAGGCTTGAGCATTGGACAGTAACAAGGTAATGTTGTGTTGTTAGACACGAAACTTAACTTTGGGCATTGCAAACAGGGTGCTTTAGGATTAAGTAAAAGCATTTTTCTGGAGTATTGTTTGCACTTAGCAAGACGAATGGTATAAGTTCCTGCGGGTACGCGACTGTTGGCATTTTCAAGAGTATGGCAGATGAAGTCGCCATCAATTGTGAGACGACCGTGAGTAAATTCGTTGCGAGATATATTTCGCGTAATGATGATTTTCATAAAGCTGTAATTTAACATTTAACATTTAACATGAGGGCTCAGAGAGCCCCGAGCGAGCGAATTAGAGATTTAAGATAGAGGTCACTAAAATCCTTGCAATCAGCAGGGAGCTGGTGTCGGACTAAAGTGAAACCGATGTGAAGGGATGCTTCAACCAGTCGATTATACAATGCTTCTCCGGCTTTATCATTGTCCGGATATATGTGAACGACTAACGAAGACGATCCTTCGACAGGCTCAGGAACCGATGAAACTAACTTTTCAAGGTCGGACTCTTTGAGGGCGGTGGCACTCGGAATAGCTATCGCTTTATGACCAGCGGAGAGCATGGACCAGCAGTCGGAACAACCCTCCGTGACAAAGAGAGGTTCGCCAGGGCTGAGGTACTTCAAGATGGGGAGGTTGTAAATGGAACACATACTCCCTTTAGGAAATTGAAACCGTGGTGGTTCATGGGTCACGGTTAATGGTTCACGGTTACCAAGGTAGCGGGCTTGGACAGAGAGGAGGCGGCCATCGATATCGCGATAAGGAATAAGCAGGCTTGGAGCGTTATACCAGCTTCCATTAGGATTGCCACTCATTGGTACTGGACAAGAAATAGAACTCAAACCTAACCACTTTACGACACGAGGATCAAGGTGACGCTCTCCATACAAGAAGGCTTGTGCTTCAGGACATAAGTAAGGATGGGCTACTAAGCCTTCCAAGTAGTGAAGGTCGAGAGGCTGCTCAACAGCCTTCTTGGTTTCACGTTTCATAGGTCTTACGACCGTTTCAAGTTTCACGTTGGTTCCATGTTCCATGTTCCAAGTTCCAGGTAAGTAAACGTCAAAGGCTTTCGCTAACCATAGACAAGCGTCATAGAAACTCAACTTTCCATAGTTCATGACGAGATCGATGGTGCCACCACGGGCACCGCATACGTAACAACGGTAGCGGTTGCGGGAGGTGGAAAAGGTAAGCGAGGGATGTGAGTCGTCGTGAAAGGGACACAAGGCCTTATGCCTGCGGACTTCTAGACCAAGAGCGTCTGCAACGCTCTCGATCGGAAGATCCTGTAATTTTTGTATATCAAATTTTGAAATCATAATTTTAATAATTTGGTCCTGATTCATAGGGTCAAGACCCTATGCTAAGTTATTTGGCCCTTACAGGGCTTAGATGAGTTTTTTATAGAGGAATTTCTCAGTCTCTTCGATCCAATGATTGGCTTTCCACTGGGAAACGAGGACGCGGTCGGGGGTGGCTACCTGGGCCTCGGAGATAAGGGCACGGAGCTGGTCACGACTGAACTCACGAGGGAGACGGTCAATGAGCTTGGGACGGCCGGTGTCGGCTGTGAGGTCGACGCGGCGGACCTGCAGGTCTTCGAACATCTTGCCCCAACGACGGAGGAGCATCTTGAGGATGTAGTCGGCCATAAAGAGGTAGAGCTTACGGCAACGTCGTTGTGCCTGCTGTTTATCATCAGATTCCAACAGATATAGGTAATAGCACAAGGCCATAATCCTGAAAGCAGAGACGGAGGCGCGTTTGCGGAAGATATCGAGGGCGGAGGAGCCGGTTTGGAGGGCCTCCTTGCCTTTCTGCTGACACCAGCGACGGACATCGCGCTCGATCCAAGAGGTATCGAGAAAGAACTCGTCCTTGAGGGCGCCCTCGGGGGTGTAGGTGTCAGCCATCATCTTCTGGAGCGTTGAGTTGATGATCTGAAGCTGTTCCGAGGTGTAAGGCTTGAACATAGCACCATCGGCACCAATCTGGTCTTCGAGCTGACAGAGGACGGTACGGGTAACGTTACCTCCCTCGATGGCACGTTTGTCCATATATTCGTCGAGGGCCGACGAGGTGGCACAGAACATCGAGCAGATGTTGATGTCAACAATGGCGCTGTAGCTGTTTTCGCTCGCAAAGTCCATACCGAAGGTGCTACCGAAGTCGTAAGCGGTACGCATGATTGTTCTTAAATTCGAGTAGCCTTGTTTACCGGCATCGGTGACTTGGGCCAGCTCTTCGGCGAACATCCAGAAGGTGAGGACATCACCAAGAATGCGCTTATAGTAGTCGGTACGCTTCACGAGGACGGTCTTCGAGATAGTGGCAGGAATCACACGAATAGTGGTCTTAGGCTCGTCTTCCAACTTCTCGTTTTGAGAGCGATTGTGACGACGTTCGCGAAACTTCTGTTCCGCCAGACGTTGTTCTTCGTCGTGGGCCTTAAGGGTGTGGTCCATCAGTAGGTGTTCGATGTCGGCAGCAAACTGTTTACCGCAGGATTGAGGAGCTTCGATGATGACCTGGAGCAAGAGGGCCGACACACGCTGGCAGTCGTAGTAGTACTTCAGGCGTACACGAGTAGCCAAGGCACATAAGGGTGCCAGACAGGCTACGAAGCAAGGGAGTTTGCGGTTCAGTGGCGCGTTCGAGACTACCTCTCTTATGATCGGTGGTAGGTCTTTATCCCTCAGAGGGAGCTGAACCGGGGATAAATCCGGTTCAGACTCGTTAGAGATTTTAAATAGATCTTGTGACATAACTAATCAATAATGTTGAAGGCTGTTAATAGTTCGGTATAGACCTTGAAGGCGAAGTCGCGACGGTCTTCGATGGCAGAGGCATTGATGGTCTTCATGTGGATCTGGTACTTACCGTTCTGCATGTGAACAAGGGAACAGTAGTTGCCATCGAACAGCTTGGGGTTACGGGGGCTACGGCCCTTGTGGCTCGACTCCTCAAAGATGAAGTGATCATCGCCATCGCGGGTGAGTAAACCGTTGTAAGGTTGGCCCTCCACAAGGTGGGCATCGTTCTGCATGACCGTCTTGAGGTCAACGCATAAGTTTACGTTTTTTTCCATTGTTTTAAAAAGTTTGAGTTGTTTGACTAAGTTTGTGGATATCGACAACGGTGACGTCTTGGTACCAGGAACCTTGATACTCGCGGGCGGAGAAACGGAGGGTGGCGAGGACGATTTCGTTGGGATAGAACATACATTGGGCTAAGTTGCCGAACATGGTGGCCACAATGCCGTTAGAGATACGGGCGACTTGATTATCGTTGCCGTTCCAACCGCCAAACTCCTGAAGGCGGAGCTGGCGTTTCTGGGATTGATTACCGTTACTTGTGGTGTATGCTTCCAGCTCACCACAGGCAATAACTCGAAATGCTTTTGTGATCATAACTTTTAAAGTTGAGGGGTTAGGGATGATAGAACGGACGTAACTGGTCATCGGATCTCGTAAAAAGTGGACGGTTACGAATGAGCTTGAAGTCTTCTGGAAGAGCTTTCCATCGGGTGATGGTGACACCATACTGACGGAGGCAGAGGAGCACCAACTGGCGGGAACGCTCGTAGAGCTGTTTGAGCTGATAGCCATCCTTCGCCTCTCCCAGACAGAAGCAACACAGCAAGTGACGATCGCCTTGATACTTGTAGAACTTCACATAAGGCCAGTAACGCAAGTGTTTAGCTACCTTCTCGCGGCCTTCAGAACTTGGTGCGGAAATCACGCACAGAAACAAATTTTTATTATACATAATTTTTTCTTTGTTCAGGAGGAATGGTTTGTCTCCTGAATCCGAGGGCAAAGGAATGAAAGCCACAATGCGCTTGTCAAGCATTCTGGGGAAAAACATTATGGCAAAATGTAATTGGTTGAAAACCAGTTGTATATAGACCTCTGTAGGTGACTGTGGCTCACTATGGCACCATGATGTAACAGATTATGAAGTTTAAGACTTTCGACATAGAAGAAGATAATGCCCGCTATCGTGAGTTTCTGAGTTCGCCCCAGTTCAGGTATGCCACAAAGGCGATTATCCACTATGAGACTAACGACGGCGGACTGACTCCGGCGGAGGTGTGGCATGAGGTGGACGAGCTGTTTGCGTATCTGAAAGGTGTGGATGCGGAAGACCATGCGGATATGGTGGTGCAACTCTTCTCGCAGGAAAGACGAAGACTGAAATATCTGGAACGCGACGGGGAAACACTGACATTAGGCAATGACCAGATGGACAGGACGTTGACAACCGTTTTCTACTGCATGGCTCTTAGGCTGGAGCGTACCTGCAAGGATCAGACGAAGAATCCTCACAACGACCTGATAGAAGCTATCGTGGAAGAGTTGGCCCGCATACACCATAGGGTACTGCCGTTGCTGCATTACACCATCAATCAAGATGGCGACATCTATGAGGCAAGGACTGGAAAGCGAATGAGCGAACTGGATCCGATGTCGGAGGACGAGAACTGGGAGGAGGCCCTGAAGCGCGTGTTCGACCACTACTGCAATCGCATGTGGAAGAATGTGGAGCGTTCACACCGGGAGCAGTATAACAAGTTTTGGAATGCTCTAATAGAAGACTCTGTCATCGTGGCCATGATGCGTGAGGACAAGGGTGTGAAGGGCGATGAGCACAAGGAGCTGGGAGTGGTGTACAATGCCAAAGCCATCTTCAATATCTTCGGGATGCTTTACAAGCGTAAGTTCTTTACGGGCATCAACGGATGGGATCCATTGGCCAAGGCCGTGAGCGAGCACTATGATGGTAAAACCAAGAAGCAGGTGCATGCCAGGACTGATTATTTTAAGGCTTTCGAACAGATAGGCATTCAGCAACAGTTCTACGGGTTCGGTAACGATCTGATGGAGAGAGTTGTGAAGATGATGAATTAACAGAACAACAATTAATGAATAATGGACTTTTTTGCATATAGATTCGACTGTTGGCCTATAGAATTTGAAAAACAGGGGCTGAGCGGGTCGGATGATGAGATAGACGGACGAAAAAATTTTGAGAATAGGAAAGAGATCATCGACGGATTCTTTGACGAAGGCGACCGTACGTACCTGCTGGGCGACGGTTCGCAACCACCATTCAAGGTGGGCAACGAGCTGTTCCTTCGCAGATATAAAACCAAGAAGATTGATGCGGAGGACGAAGCCGAGGAGAATGCCGAACGCCAACGGGTGAAGCTGGAGATGGAGGAAGCCAGCAAACAGCTGGAGGTAAAGAAGGCCGAGAATGCCGAGAAGAATATCCGTGAGGTGGTTGAGGAAGAGGAGGTGAGGAAGCTGCCAAAGTCGGAAGGCGATTCGCTCTATGCCGGAAGGGTGATATACCACCATGATGGGGTGACCGTGATTCGCGTGCAGAAGAAACGAGAGCTGAAGGGCGAAGACAAGGACTACAGGCAAATAGAGTACAAAGAGAACTATGTGAGTTCGATGGTGATACTGGTGGTGCGCGATAATTGCCAATTCGTGTTTGTGGAGGCTGTGCGCAGGGCATTTGCTCCAGCCACCTTGTCGTATATCATCGAGAGCACGCTGAACCGCCTGCTAATGGTGAAGTATCATGTGATGGCACAGGTGAAGCCCATTCGAAGGTTGGACGATTTCTGGGAATTCCTCTTCGACAAGCAGACACGTGGTGCTGCCCTGAAGAAGCTGCACTTCAAGTTCGACTATCCCAACATGCCGTGGCCCGACGAGCTGTTGGGCGGCAGGTTTAAGCGATTGGGCATCGACCTCAATGCCGAGGCAGAGGTTCTCTTGAAGGGCCAGCACGGACAACCCCTCAGGCTGAATACAAAGGATGGCGAGCGTGATGCCGACATCAACGATATGGCGCGCTACAGTTGCGACAAGGGAAACATCACCACTGCCCATTTCTGTGATGGCACGAAGGCCACCTTCGGCTATCGCCAGACGGGTAGCGTGAAAGTGGGCCTGCCCGATGTGCTCGACAATCTGCAAGAGCATGTGTCGTCAACGCTCTTCCCCCAGCAGGTGAGCGAGGACATTATCCTCAGGGCCAAGGAAGTGAGAAGGATGAATGGTGAGGACTGATGTTAAAAGTTAAAAGTTAAATTTGACGGGTTGCCGTAGAATTTGATGTTTAAATGTTGAAAATATAATAAGATTCGCGCTCGCGCGATATATAATATAGAATCATTATTAAAGAATAAGAATAAAGAAAGAGAGTAAGTGTAAAACGTTGAAATCTTGAGAGTTGAGTGTTGGACGCGAGGACGTAAAACGCGAGAAAGACGAAAATTAACATTTAACATTTAACGTTGTGTCATGGTGACCGTTTTTATGCTTTTTCAGGATCGAAAATTTGAAACCTCCCGAGGTTGCAAAAAATAGTTCCCGATGTTAAATGTTAAACGATTAACATCAACCTTTAGCGCAACACATTCAATTCTCAGGATTTAGTTATGAGCCCCTTACAGGGACGGATTTAAAACGGATAACCCGTTTACGCAGGGTCGAGACCCTACGCTAGAATATACAGCCCTTACAGGGCATTCACGGAATCCCGGACAGACGGGATTCGGGGTCCTGGACAAACATTGCCAGAGTGGGGAGAAGTTTGTAATTTTGCAGTGTCAAAAAGATGAAGAAGTGCACTCGGAAATCGATGACACAAACGGAATTATTAACCCTTTAAAAATTACAAACACTATGGCAATAAAAGTAAAAGCCGTCGAGCGCAACGTCTCGTTCGACAAAACCAAGGAAAAATGGGCCTACGTTCTGCAGGCCGACCTGTATAACAAGCTCTCGCAGAACAAAGTAATCACTGAAGCCAGCCTCCGCTCCGGCATCACCCGTGGCTCGATCAACGCGGCCTGGGATGCCATCGGCGAGGTGATCAAAGCATGGGCCACTGAGGGGCATGCGGTCGCTATCCCGGGTCTGGGCTCTATGCGCTTCGGATTGCGTGCATCGTCTGTCGCCGACGTGAACAAGGTGGCCGCTAGTCTGATTACCAGTCGCCGCGTCATCTTCGTACCCAACGTGGAGATCAAGGATGAGCTCGCACGCACCTCTATCAACATCACCTGCTACGACCGCAACGGTGAAGTGGTGAAGCGCGTGACCTCGAGCGACGACGGAACGGTGGAGGATCCCGAAGAGGAAAACGGTTCTTCGACGGGCTCAGAAACCGGTAACGGTTCCAACTCGGGCAATAGTGGTTCCGGCAGCAATAGCCAGAGCGGGACGTCCGTGACCCTTTCGGCTCCTTCGTTCAGCGGTGATACGCAGTTTGAGGAGAGCACACAGGTGACCATGAGCGGTCCTGACGGTGCAGAGATCCACTACACGCTGGACGGTAGCACGCCAACCACCGAGAGCCCCGTATATAGCGAGCCGCTGACGTTGACCGATACCACTACCGTGAAGGCTATCGCCATCAAGGACGGCCAAAGTTCTGAGGTGACCAGCCGCACCTATACCAAGGGTAGCAATGGTGGTGAGGAAGGGGACCAGAACTGATCCTAATTGAAAATTGATAATTGACAATTGGGATGAAGTGGTTCAATGAAAAGGAGTTCGTCTGCAGATGCTGCGGCGAACTCCCTCCTTTCGCCAGGGAGAACATCGAGGCGCTGGTGGAGAATGTGCTGGATCCACTACGAGAGCGCTACGGCAAACCTATTATAGTGAACAGCGGGTACAGGTGCGCAAAGCATAACCGCGAAGTCGGAGGAGCCTCTGGCTCGCAACATATGCGAGGAGAAGCCGCGGACATACGCCCTTCGACAGGCTCAGCGACCGATTTGAAGCGGCTGAGGCAGTTGATTATTGAGAGTCGGAATAATGACCAGCTGATAGTGTATCCGACATTCCTGCACGTGAGCTGGAAGCGGCAGGGAAAGAATAGGGGGACGGTGTTATGGCACTAGACTGGTCGAACATCATACTGGGACTCCTTACGCTGCTAGGTGGTTGCGGGTGGTTGATTGACCGCAAGAAGCACCGGCAGGAAATAGAAAGTCTGAAGGCGGACAACCGCCAGAAGGACATGAACCTGAGTAAGGATTATGTGACGGAGTTTCGCACCTACATCGCTGAGCCCTTGCAGCGGGAGGTAGGGGAACTACGAGCTGAGGTAGCACAGTTGCGCCATGCAATACAGCAAGTTGGCGAGTGCGATTATCGGACTGAGTGTCCTGTGCTTAGGGAGTTGGCTTCGCCGACTCGCCGGGGCGCTTGGCAGAGCAATCGCTAGCGTTGCTTTGCTCTCGCTTATGGCGAGTTGCAGCACGAGTCGCACAGCGACAAGTGAAGCGCGAGAGTTGAGGGTCGAGGGTTTTGAGTTGAGGGATAGTTCGTTGGTAGAGCGGGTAGAGGTTCGAGATACGATACGCGAAGTAACCACGATAACTGTTGATCGCAACGACAAGGGCGATACCCTCAGACAAAGCATCGTTACAGACCGTGAGCGCGTCAGAAACGCTGCTGATGTAAGAAGTAAGAAGGTAGATGTAAGAGTGGTTCGTGACACAGTTTATATCGAGAAGCGCGACAGCGTTTTGGTTGAACGACATCAGCTATCAGACGTCAGCCATCAGACATCTATTCTGAAATGGATTTTTTGGATACTATGCGCGATCATCATATTGATTATCGTAATTACTGTGTCATACAGATGATCTTCTGTACGGTGCTTGGGAAGAAAATGGAGTATGCGGGTGAGCTCATATAGATGTGATAAAAGAAAATAAATATAAAATGGGAGGCAGATATGATTCAGAATGAAAAGATGAAGGATTATGGTCTGGTGTCGATCGTGATGCTATCGCACAACCGGTCCCAGTATGTGGAGGAAAGCGTCAGGAGCGTGATGGCGCAGACGTACCAGAACTGGGAACTGCTGTTCGTGGACGACAATTCGAAGGACAACACCATCACGATGATGATGGACCTGAAGAATGAGGCCAAAATTCGTCGGGAGGATTATAGCTTCATCGAAAGAATCAAGGTGGCTCAGACGGTAACGAACAGGGGTGAGTCGGTGAATCGGAATAAGGCTCTTCGCGAGGCGCGCGGCAGGTGGATTGCATTCCTGGATGTCGGGGATATCTGGGCGCCAGATAAGCTGGAGAAGCAGATACGGTTCATGGAGGAGAATGGGTATGCATTCTCTTACCATAAGTTTGGGCAGATGAATGACAAATCGCAGAACAGAGGGGTAGTCATTGGCGGTAAGGAGCATGTGACCTATCAGGATATGCTGAAGTGCTGTTGGCCAGGGTATCTGACAGTGATGTATGATGCCACGAAGGTGGGTAAGTTCAGACTGCATAAAACCAAAGAGAATAATGACTACTCGCTTTGGCTGGCCATCAGCGAGAGAAACGACTGTCATCTGCTGGATGAGAACCTGGCCACCATGCGGACGCCGTATGGTTTCTTTAGTCGGTTTTTACGGACGGATAAGATCAAATGGCGGTATGAGGTGTATCGCGTCGAGGAGGATCTCGGCCCGATCACTTCCTTCTTCTATACCATCCGCAACGGCTTTTATGGCATCCTAAAATGGCTTAACTACGTTAAACCTATCACCGGGGCCAGGCCCCAGTGATAGGTTTTTATCCAATTTGAAAAGAAGTTTAACATTATAAGATACAACTAGTGAAGAAAATTATGTTGGTTTTCGGGACAAGGCCCGAAGCTATTAAAATGTGTCCTTTAGTAAAGGAATTCGAGAAGTATCCACAGGATTTTGAGACGATTGTATGCGTGACGGGACAGCATAGGGAGATGTTGGACCAGGTGCTGAAGATATTTGAGGTGAAGCCGGATTACGACCTGAACATCATGAAGCAGGGGCAGGATCTGTATGATGTGACTGCTCGCGTGCTGACGGGTATGAGGGATGTGTTTAAGGAGTGCAGACCGGACGTGGTGTTGGTGCATGGAGATACGACGACATCAACGGCGGCAGCTCTGGCGGCTTTCTATCAGCAGATACCTGTGGGGCATGTCGAGGCTGGACTGCGTACGCATAATATCTACTCACCATGGCCAGAGGAAATGAACCGGCAGATCACAGGAAGAATAGCTACATACGATTTCGCTCCGACGCCATTGTCGAAGCAGAATCTTATAGCTGAAGGCGTGAGATCCTTCGACTGCGCTCAGGATGACAAGATGCCTAAGGGTGGCATCTTCGTGACGGGCAATACGGTGATCGATGCGCTGCATATGGTGGTGGAGAAGCTGAAGAATGATCCTAAACTAGCCGCAGAGCAAGAAGATGTTCTCAGAGCTGCAGGCTACGACATCAGTCGCCTTAATTGTCAATCGTCAACTGTCAATTGTCAATTGCCACAGCGTAAGCTGGTGCTGATAACGGGGCATCGCCGCGAGAATTTCGGAGAGGGATTTATCTCGATGGTGACGGCGATGAAGGATCTGTCGGAGAAGTATCCGGAGGTGGATTTCGTGTATCCGATGCACCTGAATCCGAATGTGCGCAAGCCAATCCACGAGGTGTTTGGAGAGGATCTGACTGCGTATGAGAACTTCTTCTTCATCGAACCGCTGCAATATCTGGAGTTTGTGTATCTGATGGAGAAGAGTACCATCGTACTGACTGATTCGGGTGGCATCCAGGAGGAGGCGCCAGGACTGGGCAAGCCTGTATTGGTAATGAGAGATACTACTGAGCGCCCAGAGGCTCTTGAATCTGGAACAGTCCATCTCGTTGGTACCAATCATGATCTGATCGTATCGGAAGTATCTACGCTCCTTGAGGATCCTGAGGCTTATGACAAGATGTCCAAGGCAGTCAACCCCTACGGTGATGGCAAGGCCTGCCAGCGCATCGTTCAGGCCCTGAAGGGCGAACAGGTTGCTGAATATGGGGTATAACCCCCTCCTTGTCACCCCGATCGCCCTTTGTCTTCCCGATCGCCCTATTGTCATTTCGAGCGACGTCTCAGCAACTTCTTGACTGGAAAGAGAAGATAGCCGGTAAGGTGGCATTGTACTGTTGAGGGGTGAAGAAAAATGGGGATTCATTTGGTCGTTTGCATATTTAATCGTACCTTTGCAGTCGAAAAGTAATGAAAATGGCAAAAAGGATCTATTTGTGTCTGGCTCACATGAGTGAGACGGGCGAAGAACAGAAATATATCAAGGAGGCCTTTGATACGAACTGGGTGGTGCCTCTTGGACCGAATGTCAACGGGTTCGAGAAGGACTTGGAGAAGTTTGTCACATCGACCGATGATACAATGGGAACTGACCCAAATGTGTTGTCTTTAGGTGATACAGAGGGGGCTGTCCCCAGTGTGCCATCCAAGAGGGTGGTGGCATTGGCGAGTGGTACTTCGGCGGTGCATCTGGCGCTGATTGCTTGCGGGGTGAAGCCGGGGGATGAGGTGATTGTGCAGAGCTTTACGTTCTGTGCATCGACGCATCCTGTGACTTACCTCGGGGCAACGCCTGTGCTGGTGGACTCGGAGCCAGATACATGGAACATCGACCCGGAACTGTTGGAAGAGGCTATTAAAGACCGTATTGCTAAGACGGGAAAGAAGCCTGCGGCCATTGTGCCAGTGGCTTTGTATGGTATGCCATACAAGGCAGATCGCATTATGGAGATTGCCAATAAATACGGTATTCCTGTAGTAGAGGATGCTGCTGAGGGATTTGGTTCGCGTTACAAGGGACAAGTGCTGGGTACGTTTGGCAAGTACGGCGTACTGTCGTTCAACGGTAACAAGATGATTACCACCTCGGGCGGCGGTGCGCTGATTACGGAGGATGAAGACCATTGGCGCGAGATCATGATGTATGCTACTCAGTATCGTGAGAGCTATCCGTACTATCAGCATGAGAAGATAGGTTATAACTATCGTATGAGTAACATTTGCGCTGGTATTGGTCGTGGCCAGATGACTGTGGTGAATGACCACCTTGCTCATCACAAGCATGTGCAGAAGATGTATGAGGAGTTGTTGGCTAATGTACCTGGTGTAACTGTTCATTCGCAGCCAGGTGAATGTTCAATGGTCAATGGTCAATGTTCAATGGTTTATGACAGTAACTACTGGCTTTGCACCATCACTATCGATGAGAATGTGAAGGTAAAGGGACAGGAGGATGCCTATAAGACGATTGTGACTGGTGCTGTGGGAGGAGCTGCAGGTGTGATTCATGCTGCAGAATCTGCTCATACAGACTGTGAACCCAATGCCAATGTAGAAGCCATGCGTGTGGCACTCGACAAAGCACAGATAGAAGCACGTCCAGTATGGAAACCAATGCACAAACAGCCTTGCTACAAGGACGTTCCTGCTTATGTTAATGGTGTATCAGAAGCTTTGTTCAAAGTTGGAATGTGCCTACCTGCAGGTCCATATGTCAGCGACGATGATGTAAGGTACATCGTTGATACTATCAAGGCAAATATCATTGGATGAAGATTTTTCTATCACTGGGGCCAGGCCCCACTGATAGGTTAAACGCTGGTTGGCGAAATTGCTAACTAGCGTTTTTTGTGCTGAACTGTGAGTAGGGTGGTATACTTTTCGATTATTATGGTGGTATACTTGGGGTTACTATTAGAGGTGTTTTTGATGATTTTTGTTAAAAATGGTGTTTAAATGAAGTGGGTTTGAAGTTTTTTCGCTATATTTGCCTATTATTATAGTCTCTGTGTCATACGGGGGCTTGTGTTAAAATCATAAAGCGGCTGAAAACCAGAGTGATATGATGGAGACGAACGATGGAAGATGTCTGAGGTCGGAAGTCGGAAGGATGAGGACTGAAGGCGGAGAAGGGTGCGACACAGAGGTGTGTGGTGACCCTAAGATTTGGTTTCCGATGAGGGTGACGTATCAGCGGGAGATGAAGGTGAAGTCGGAGCTGGACAGGCTGGGGATTGAGAGTTTTGTGCCGATGACATACAGATTAGTGGATGCGAATACGGACAGTCCTCATCGTGAATTAGTTCCAGCGATCAATAATCTGATTTTTGTGCACTCCACCCAAGAACACATTAGCTATCTGAAGACATCGAATGAGGTGTTGCTACCATTACGGAACATGATGGACCGGACGGCCTCGCGGGAGCATGCTATCATGACAGTAGGGGACCGGGAGATGGAGAATTTTATGCGCGTGGCTTCGAGGACTGACGACAGCGTGATGTTTCTGGATGAGGAGAGCGTTGTGGGGAAAGTTGGGAAGCGCGTGGAGATTATGGGCGGTCCGTTTGAGGGCGTGACGGGCGTGATAAGGAGAGTGAAGCGGTGTAAAAGGGTAGTGGTGGAACTGGAAGGAATCGCCAGTGTGGCGATTGCTTTCGTGCCGGCAACACTTCTTAGAGAACCTATCACTGGGGCCTGGCCCCAGTGATAGGTTTTTATCGATGATATTTTAATAATATGGATGTACAGTTAATAAACGATAGCTTACTAGAAGAGTTGCATCGGAAGGCGGGGGAGTCGGAGAGGCTTCGCATGAATTTTGATTTGCGGACTACACAGGAGGATACATCGCAACGTATGCTTAATGCGCTGGAGGTTGGGACGAAGGTGCCGATACATAGGCATCTGAAGACCTCCGAAACAGTAATCTGTCTTGAAGGGTGTCTCGATTGGGTGTTCTATGAGGAAATACGGCTAGTGCATCATGGAGAGACAGCTGCGGATGAGAGTAATTTCCGTGAGACTGCGAGATTCCGGGTGTGTCCTAGAGAAGGGCAATATGGTATACAGGTGCCGAAGGGGGCATGGCATAGTGTGGTGGTGCATGAAAGGAGTACGATCCTTGAAGCCAAGGATGGGGCTTATGGGAAGTGATATATTTTATTAAAAAAAACGATGAAAGAGTCATAGTATGAGGAATCTGAATAAAGGAGAGAGCTCTGTGCTTCAAAGCGCGTTGGCAATGGAGATTATCAAGAAGATTGAGGAATGACGCAGGAAGAATGAGGGAATAAACATTGGCACATTTCAATCCGATAGGGGTGGCACATTTGAAAGTGATAGAAGACGCAAGTGGAAAAAAACAGGAAGAAATAATCAGATATAATTATGGAAAAGAAATATTCTGTATTTGTAAGTTCTACATACACTGATTTGCAAGAGGAACGGAAGAAGGTTATTGACGCTTTGCTTCAGATGAATTGTTTCCCAATAGGAATGGAATACTTTAATGCTGAAGATGACACACAATGGAACATTATAAAGAATCTGATTAATGAGTGCGATTATTATATTATCATTATCGCAGGTCGTTATGGTTCCATTGAAAAAGAAAGTGGTAAAAGCTATACGCAAAAGGAATATGAGTATGCTATAGAAAAAGGTATTCCTGTTCTTCGTTTTGTTCATAAGGATATTAATCTACTAACGGGTGATAAGTTGGAAGAGACTGATGAAGGGAAACGGAAGTTGAAGGTTTTCACTGAGGATGCGAAGAAAAAGATGTGTAAGTTTTGGACAAATCCGGAAGGTCTTGCTGCTCAAGTGGTGTTGAGCTTAACTTCTATGATTAAAACTAGTCCGCGTACAGGTTGGATAAAAGGAGATGTGATGACTTCTGAAAAATCTAATTCGGAAATAATCCGACTTAAAGATGAGAATGAAGAACTTCGTGCTAAGATAAAGAAAATGGAAGAAAACGCACCGGCGGGTATAGAAAATTTGTCTCAAGGTGATGATATGTATTCTGTTCGTTTTGATTATAAGGTATACGAAGATAATGACACATATGAGACGGAGTATGAAGATGGCTCTGAAGAATTCAGCTGGAACCAGATATTCGCTTTCCTCTCTCCGCATTTAGTAATTGAATGTGAGGAGCATTATCTTAATTCCTTATTCGATGATTTTATTCGACGTAATGCAGATTCTTCATTTGGAAGGCTTACAAAGATATATGATGAATGTTTCCAAGAGGTTAAGGTTCAATTTATAGCTTTAGGTCTGATTCAAGAAAGTACAAGGAAGAAAAGTGCCGGAAATGTGCAAAAGTATTGGAGCTTAACGCCTTATGGACACAATGTGATGATGAAACTGAAAGCCATAAAGAAAAAAGAGTAGAATTATCACCGACAAAGGAGATCGTTCAATACAAAATTAATTTACTTATAAATGCCGTCAAATATAGGTTTGTATTTCGTGCTTTCTAATCTTAAACTACTCAATGCTAATGGCAGTGAACTGTCTCGTGAGCAGTTGTTAAAACTATGGGATTTTTATAACCTGTTGAAAGGTTCAAATACTTCTAGTTTTATTCATAGAGGAGATTCCGATAAGAATCTGAGAAGGCAGTTTAATGTGGATACTGGAACTCCTGGCGTTTTAGCAGAATGCCTTTTTATGACTGGAGTGAAGGGAAAGATGTGTTGGACTGAGGATGGAGGATTTAATCCTGATGATTATAGTACTGAGAACTTTGTGAACATCTGTAGATCATTGGTGAACTATATAGACAATGGTTTAAATGCCCGTGGAAATAAGTCCAGGAGGATAAAGGCTTTTTGTGAGAATAACGTAACATTCTGCAAGAGAATAAGGAATGTGACTGCACTAGTTAAGATTTATGAAAAGCTAGGACCTGAAGATAAGAAGGAAGTAAGTCTGAATTATCTGGCCCTTGCACATACGATAAATGATCCAACGTATTGTGAAGCCTCTGGATTAGTTTCGACAACAACTAATCCTAGAGAGGCGGCAAGGTTCTTCCGGAGCATTTGTATTTATGGCTGGGTTCCAAGGAACACAGAATGGAGTAGAAACCTTGCAAGAACGATAGACTTTGTTGATATCAATAATGATATGGAAGATATAAAGCAGACAGGACTTCCATATTATGAGATTCCCGTTTATCCAAGTCAAAAGGAAATTGCTTTGAGATGTGGTTTTTTGCCACATTTTATGATTGGCTTTACTGTGGGGAAGAACTTTTATGTGAATCCTGCAATCTTTGCTGCTATCGATAAGATGCGCGAAAAGACATCTTTCAGAGAACTTTCAGATTATAAAAAGAGACTACAATGGTTCGGTTTGGAAATCGACCAACAAAACTTTGTGGAGTTCATTCGAAAAACGAACTTCAAGAGATACTATACATTTGATGGTACTGAGTACGCGATGTATAAGATTTAATAATTGTAATCATGACAGCAGAAATATTATCAAATATCATTGAGCAGTCTATTAACAGTGTGGATCTTGACAAACTGAAGAATGAGAAGAGCGGATCTGGGAAAGATATGGTATTCGCCATTCTTAAGCTTTGTACCAAGGATTATGCGGGGGCTGGTGAATCTGCGATGCAGGCCATACTAAAATTTCATGATTATAAAGACGGTGAGTTCTTTAGGAAGTTCTATAGATATCTGTATGAACTGGCGGATACGAGTTCTGAGGATAGACATAAATTCTCAGAAGAGGTTCAGGAAAGGGCAGATGATTTTTCTGGCAATGTGATTATGGGCATTGTTGACCGCATGGATAATATTCATAAAGAGCAGTTTTTGGCTAAGTTGACAATCGCCAAGATGAACGGGTGGATATCTATAGAGGATTTCTTTAGACTATCGTCGATGTTAGAGCGCATCCCGTATGTTGACTTAAAATTGTTGCCTTATTATAAAGAACCGTATTATGATGAGAGTGGAGATACGGAATTGTTGTATGCTACTGGCGCTTTGAACCAGCATACTATAGATGCAAATGGCCCAAATAAATATGTCTTGTCGACTTTGGGAGAAAAGCTTCTTTGCTTTGGTTTAGGAATTAAAGTTGAAATGAAACGCGAATTGGGAACTAATATTGAGGTTGATACTGCTTCGGAAGAAGATATCGAGGAGATTTTTCATCAGCAATTAGCAGAAGCCCAGAAAAAGCAAGAGAAGAAGGAATATAATGAAAGTGATAGGGCTATGTTTGATTATGATGTAATAAGGGGCAAGTAGAAGCAAATAATCCGCTCTCTTCGACAGATGTGAGCGATACCGCTTTCGGCAGTCGAAATGTGTATGGAATGCTCTTTGAGACTGGGGCGAGAGGGTGGGGGTATCTCAGCGGCAATGCTTCGACTACTTCGGTTGACTCAGTAACCACGGGACAAGTAGATGAGGCAGGAGGAGAGGTGGCGATTGATGTCAGATGTAAGAGGGAAGATGTAAGATGGATCAAGAAACACGTTGATTGATGAGGTATAATGAGGTGAAGAGGTTCATCGAGGAGAATAAGAGGAATCCATCGCGGCATCGGATTGAGGAGCATGATATGTTGAATTGGGTGAAGCAACAGAGGAAACTGGTGAATGCTGGGGAATTGAAAGCTGGGAGAGAAGAGAAGTTTAGAAAACTGCTGGAAATGACGGAACAGTATAGGAGGAAGAATCAGTGGGAGTGATTATTCTTCTTTTCGAAAAGAAACAAAAGGATTCATTCATTTTCTCTGGAGCAGAGAAAACGAACCAAAAGAGGGACGCTACCCCCAAGGACCCCAGTTTTCTACAACTCACCCGCCCCTCTCTTGGCATGTAAGAGAGGGTACCTACCCACCACCAAACCTCCTCCCGACATCGGGATGAGGTTTAAAAAAATAATCGCAGAGACCGCCGATTATTTTTATGTTCTGGTATCGCGGGACGACGCGATGAGTTTTTTTATTGGGGCGAGAGCAACCAGAGAGAAATGTGAAAAACTACGGCTGAAATTCAAATTGGCCGTAGTTTTTTGCGTTAAATGGGGGTGGAAAGTTTTGAATTGGCATGAAAAATGCATAGAATAATAAAAAATCTGGCATGAAGTGATGGTGATTAGAAAAAAACACTAACTTTGCCGAAGAAATCAAATACAGTAGGGTATGATAGATGGACCAAGGATTATTGATGTGGTGAGGATGCCGAGGAAGCGGCGGTGAAGGTGAAGATGCTGAAGGATGTGAGGAGGAAACCTGCGGAGAGGATTGAATTTGTGAAGGAGTAGTGAGGAATGAGATGTTTCTTTCGAAAAAGGCTGCAAAATTACTAAAAAATGTCGAAATTGGGCGCAAAAAGCTCAAAAAAATAACTTTTTTAATCAAAAAATGTTGATTTGTTAGTACGAAATCAAAAATTAGTTGTATATTTGCAGCGTATTTATGGCAGAAAAGAAGACAACAGCTTATGAGATTTAAATTGAGCAATGAAACGTTACGGTCCTTAGAGCACAATACTGGCCGTACATATTCGTCGCTCACTTCACAACCAATGCGTCGTACAGTGAGCGATGGCAAAGAAGTGTGGAAGTCTGAGACGCTAGGCAAGAGCAAGCGTATTATTCCTCCACGCGGTTCTGTGTATCTGCAGATGCACAGAGTAACTCCTTTGACGGTTGTGCGTAATTATATTTTTAGATTTCGATAAGCATGAAGGCTGCATATCGTACCTTATACGAAAAGTATAATAATGTTTTAAAACCTCTAATATCAGAGCAAGAAGGTAGATTGGAGACGTTTGCTGCTCCATTACTCGAAAGTCTTTCTCGTATGCTGGATGCTGTGTCGTTGGCGGATTCCTGTGATGACGATGTACAAAGATCTGAATATGTAAAAGTAGCCGACGAAGCACTAGATTTGAGCATATCATATAGTTATCAGTATCTTATCTATGCTTTACAAAAGAATGTTGAGGCTTTTGAAGAGAAAGCCCCTCAAAGCGTAAGAAACAGAATTGATGGTGGAAGGTTTGTAGGGCCGTATGAAAGCCAGAAAAATGAGATAGTACAACTCCTCCATACTTGCGACCTGCAAAATGATGATATTAAGTCATTGCCTTTGTATAAGAATGTCTACCATCAGCTAATCGAGTTGGAAAGGCTGATAAATGATCATCATACGGAATTGGTCATTGCAGAAGGGGGAAAGGAGTCATGGATGAAGACCATAATGTTGAAGGGATTGAGCATTGTTATTTCCATCCTCGTTGGTGTTATTGTAGGTAAATATTTGGCAATATGGTTCCTATGACAAATGAAGAACGGCTTACGGATTTGCTGGCAGAATATAGAAATGTAGCCAAGCCGCTGATGGAGGAACTCTTCATGCGCATAGGAGAGTACCCAGTTAATTGCCAGAATGAGATAAGGGCTTTTAACGATCATATTGCCCGATGTTATAGAGAGGGAGTTTCTCAGCCTGATATTTGCAAAGAACTTGATAAAGCATCGGGGCATATTCAACGGCTCGTATATGACTGTTTGAAGCAGCTGAATGTTCTTATGTATGAGGACATTGAAAGAATAGAAAGTTCGACATATTCATACAAATGGTTATATATTGACAAAGGTAGGTTTTGGAAACAGTATGTAACTCATAAGCAGACCGCGGTTCTATGTGAGGTTGAGGCCAAAAAACAAGAAAGTCTGAACCCGTCGCTATCTGTAGATAAATACCAAGAGGCATACCTGCATTATGTTGAAATAGACAAGATGTTTAATGCTTTTGCTGCGGACCTTAAGGACTCCAGATGGCACAAGGTATTATCTACATGGATGAAGGGTTGGCAGTGGCTATGGGTGACTGTTTTGGTCGCTGTGATTACGGCAGTCTTACGCTTTGTGGTTTCTTATTATCTTTCTTGTTCATGATGAGCAAATAAAAAGCCCTCGATCTGGTACGAACAGGTCGAAGGCTCGATAGAGAACCGCGGGAGCGGTAGGATCAAACAACTTAGAACAGGGAATACTGGATCACCTGCATACCTACGTGGAATCAGTTATACTAAAATCATGATATTTCCGTTTTAATAGGAAACGCGATATCACAATGAATCCACAATACGAAACACTTGCCAAATGCTTGTTGCCTGAACACATGCTGGAATGGTTTGAACTAACCAATGTTGAGGTGAAGCCCAAGGAGAAGAAGTCCACACGGGACAAACAACCTGACGACATCCCTGTGAACGTTATCCATCTTTATCTTGACGAGAACGAACTGACACCCGACAATCGTGAAGACCTCCGTCCTAATGGTTTTACCCCGGCCAAGACTTTTCACGACTTTCCTATTCGTGGGCAGGAGGTGCTCCTGCATGTAAGGCGTCGCCGTTGGCTTGACGCAGCCAGTCATAATGTGATGTCCGAGTTTGACTTCATCCAGGAATCCACCCGCTGTTCAAAGGAACTGGCGGATTTTTTAAAAGAGGCGTTTGGAGGCGCTCCCTATAACGGCCCGTTCATTTGAGAAAGACTACCATGTCAATGGTGACAATTTCGAGCGCTCATACAAGGAAACTATCAGCGGATTCAAGACCTGGGAGGACGCAGACCATGCCGAGGACTGGATAATAATTCCAGAGAACATGGGCACTCATCTGAGCATAGATGAAACGTGTCTGTCTACCGGTGAGGTGTACACCATATTGTCCAACAAAGAAGCAGGACGTAAGAGCTTCTAAGATGTTCTGTGGCGACAGTCCCGCCATCCTGCAGCGTAAAGACTGGACCTTGGAAAAGAATGCGAAAGTGAAATAAAAAAATAATCCCCCGCCAACCGACGGGGGATTAATTTTATATTTAATTTATTCGCCCTTGATGGCTGCTACGCCTGGGAGAATCTTACCCTCGATGGCCTCGAGCAGAGCACCACCACCGGTAGAGATGTAAGAAACCTGGTCAGCGAGACCGAACTTGTTGACACAAGCCACAGAGTCGCCACCACCGATCAGCGAGAATGCACCCTCAGCCGTTGCCTTGGCGATAGCCTCGCCGATAGCACGTGAACCGGCTGTGAAGTTGTCGCACTCGAAGACACCGGCAGGACCGTTCCAGAGGATGGTCTTTGCACCTTCGATGGCCTTGCGGAAGTCATCCTGAGAAGCAGGACCGGCATCCACACCCTCGAAACCTGCAGGAACCTTGTTGGCGGGGCAGGTGATGATCTCGGCACCCTCCTTGACAGTCATCGTACCGAAGTCGAGACCGTTGGTAGCGGTGCAGTCGCTGCCGAGCACGAGCTCTACGCCGTTCTTCTTGGCCAGCTCCTCAACACCGAGAGCGACATCGAGTTTGTCGAGCTCCACGATAGAGTCACCGATCTCACCGTCGTGAGCCTTGGCGAAGGTGTAGGTCATACCACCGCAGAGAATGAGCTTATCGACCTTACCGAGCAGGTTCTCGATGATACCAATCTTAGAAGATACCTTAGAACCACCCATGATGGCAACGAACGGGCGCTTGATGTTGCTGAGTACATTGTCGACAGCCTGAACCTCCTTCTCCATGAGCAGACCCAGCATCTTGTTGTCGGCGTCGAAGTAGTCAGCGATGACAGCGGTAGAAGCGTGCTTGCGGTGAGCGGTACCGAAGGCATCCATCACGTAGCAATCGGCATAGCTGGCCAGAGTCTTGGCAAACTCCTTCTGGCTGGCCTTCATGGCCTTCTTAGCCTCGTCGTAAGCGGGATCGGTCTTCTCGATGCCTACGGGCTTGCCTTCCTCCTCAGGATAGTAACGCAGGTTCTCAAGCAGCAGAGCCTCGCCCATCTTCAGGGCAGCAGCGGCATCGGCAGCCTTGGCACAGTCGGGAGCGAAAGCTACGGGAACGCCGAGGGCCTTCTCTACAGCCTCACGGATCTGACCCAGAGAGAGCTTCGGGTTAACCTTTCCTTTGGGCTTGCCCATGTGTGACATGATGATGACAGCGCCACCGTCAGCCAGGATCTTCTTCAGGGTGGGGAGGGCACCGCGGATACGGGTGTCGTCAGTGATCTTACCATTCTCATCGAGGGGTACGTTGAAGTCTACACGTACGATTGCCTTCTTACCGGCAAAATTGAATTCGTTGATAGTCATAACTTTATATTATTAAATGTGAGTAATTTCGTAAAGCGAGTGCAAAGATACTAAAATTCATTGAACATTGACCATTGACCATTGAATATTTAAATCTTTTTTGCGTACCATTATTAATAATGTAAGGCTGAGTTTGCAAATATCAGCCAAATAATGCACGCAGGGCCTCTTCAACCTTACGGACGGGGTGGAGGGAGATGTTGTATTTCTTGGGATCGAGGCCTTTGAGGTTGTACTTGGGGATGATCATATCCGTGAAGCCCAGTTTTTCGGCCTCTGCGATGCGTTGTTCGATGCGGTTGACTGGTCGTACTTCGCCAGAGAGACCCACTTCGCCCGCCATGCACCAGCCCGACTCTATTGGTGTGTCTACATTTGAGGACAGGACAGCAGCGATGACAGAGAGGTCTATGGCCAGGTCGGTCACCCGCAGACCACCTGCGATGTTGATGAAGACATCCTTCTGCATGAGTTTGAAGCCCACACGCTTCTCCAGTACTGCGAGGAGCATGTTCAGGCGTCGTTGGTCGAAGCCTGTTGCCGAGCGTTGAGGCGTGCCATAGGCTGCAGAAGAGACGAGTGCCTGTGTCTCGACCAAGAACGGTCGTACGCCCTCGATGGCAGAGGAGATGGCGATGCCTGAGAGTCCGTCGTGATCCTGTGTGAGGAGGAGTTCTGAAGGGTTGGCCACCTGTCGAAGACCGTTTTGTTGCATTTCATAAATGCCTAGTTCAGAGGTACTTCCGAATCGATTCTTCATGCTTCGCAAGATGCGGTACATGTAATGCTGGTCACCTTCGAACTGGATGACTGTATCGACGATATGTTCGAGGATTTTGGGCCCAGCGAGGGTGCCCTCCTTGGTGATATGTCCGATGAGGATGACGGGGACTCCACTGGATTTTGCGAAGCGGAGTAGGGCAGAAGCACATTCCCGTACCTGTGCGATGGAACCAGCTGAGGATTCGACATCCTCGGTCATGATGGTCTGGATGGAGTCGATGACCACAAGCTCGGGCTCTTCCGCCTTGATATGGTCGAAGATGGCTTCGAGTGAGTTCTCACAGAGAATGAGGAAGTTCTCGTTTTCGCCTCCCAGGCGGTTCGCACGCATCTTGAGCTGGTGGGCGGATTCTTCACCGCTGACGTAGAGGATCTTCTTTTCTGGCAGACGGAGCATGGTCTGTAGCGAGAGGGTCGACTTGCCGATGCCGGGTTCACCACCTAAGAGGACGATACTGCCCGGCACGAGACCGCCACCAAGAACCCGGTTCAGTTCCTCATCATGCATGTCGATACGCGGGTCATCGTGGTTGGAGATATCCTTCAGTCGGAGCACTCTTCCAGCAGAGGCAGCAGAGGACTGGGCGGAATGGCCGCTATTCAGACCTCTCCTGACCTCCCCTAATTTAGGGGAGGAACTACCAGGAACTTTGATTTCCTTGTAGGTGTTCCACTGTCCGCAAGCGGGACATTTACCTATCCACTTTGGCGACTCCTGGCCGCAGTTGGAGCATACGTATGCGATTTTGTCTTTTGCCATAATTGGTGCAAAGTTACAACTTTTTGTGGAGTTATGGGAGTTAAAGGAGTTAAAGGGAGTTAAAGGACAATAGTTTCGGGCAAAAATCATTAACTTTGCATCCGATTATGAAGAAAGTATTTTGGATAATTGCAACAATATGCCTGATATCAGGATGTGGTCAGAGTTATGAGGAGACCAAGCGCATCACCCGTGCGCAGCGGCTGAAGATGTTGAGAGAAGACTCAGCGGCTCTGAAGGTCGCCGTATTGCCGACACTCGAATGCCTGCCGATCTATCTGGCAAAGGACCATCAGTTATTTGATACCGTAGTGGATATCCGTCTGAAGAAGTTTACGGCCCAGATGGATATCGATACCGCCTTGACGAACAATAGAGTACAATTAGGCGTGACCGATCTGGTGCGAGCCGAACGGATGAAGAAAGAGGGCGCAGATTTGGAATATCTGGCGATGACCAACGCCTATTGGCAACTCATCACCAACCGTGTGGCCCGTATTACCGATCTGAAACATCTGGATGATAAAATGTTGGCGATGACGCGTTATTCTGTGACGGATATGTTGGGCGAACTTGCAGTAGATAGTGCCAAACTGAAACCAGAACAAGTGTTCCGTATTCAGATCAATGATGTCAATGTGCGATTGAAGATGTTGGAGAACAACGAGATGGATGCCCTGCTGATGACCGAACCTCAGGCAGCTCAGGCTCGCTTGCTGAAACATAAGGTATTGTTAGACTCCCGTAAGATGGATCTCCAGATGGGGGCGATCGTGATGCAGGGCAAAGGAATGGACGACAAGAACCGCAAGCGCCAGATGGAGGTCTTCATAAAAGGTTACCAAGCAGCCTGCGACTCGATTAATACCTTTGGCATAGCCCACTATCGTGATTTGATCGTGAAATACTGTCAGGTGAAGTCCGAGTCTGTTGAATTATTGGATAAGAATAAGTTTGTTGGCCTTGCAAAACCCCGTCAACAAGATATCGAACGGGCACAGAAGTGGCTCTCGAAGAAATAATACAGCATGGAAAACGGCGATTTGAAGAACGTATATTCGAGTCTTTGCCAAAGGAATCTGGCTGGGGCTGTGTCGGCGATGGAGATATATCTGTCGAAACGCAACAGTCAGGCCGATCAGGACCGGCTCTATGCTATCAGTTCTGACTTTGAATTGATGACCGGCTACTGGAAGCGAGGCTTTAAGGATCCCCAACTCCCTTCGCTCTATACGGCTCTCTTGCGCAGGTTATATGTGCTTTACGCTAATGTCTCGTTGAATGACGCCGTAGGACAGTCCACGTTTCTCTCGTCGGTCTACACCCGTCTGCATATTTCGGCGCGCGACTGGTCGTTTCCGGCCTTGCGTGATGCTCTGGAGACCTTCGTCTCGGAGGTGGCGATGTTGGAACTGGAGCCCGAACATCTTCGTGTCGACAAAACGAAGAAGCTGTATGACAGCCATCATCTGATGATGAGCGAGTGGTTTGATCGCCTGTGGCTGTCGGCATTATGGACGGATGCTCAGGCGTCGGCGATGGAAGAAATTCTGTTGTCGCCAACCATCGAGAGTCGCGACCAACAACTGATGGTTAGTGCGATAACGATGGCATTGCTTAGAAGCTATGACAGTGCGAAATTCCGTACGTTGCTGCATGTCTATCGTCAGACTACCGACCCCTATGTCAGCCAGCGTGCGCTGGTAGGCTGGACGATGGCGCTGAAACATGAGATCATCACGTCACTCTACCCTGAAGACCTTCAGGAGATGGAGGAACTGCTGGAGGATAAGGCCGTTTGTCAGGAACTCTTGGAACTGCAGCATCAGATCTATTATTGCATCAATGCCGAGAAGGATAATCGGATGATACAAGAAGAGATTATGCCCGATCTGTTGCAGAACAGTAAACTAAAACTGACTCGTAACGGTGTGGAAGAACTTGAGGAAGACACCCTGAACGACATCCTTCACCCAGATGAGGAGGAACGTCGGATGGAACAGTTGGAGGAAGGCTATCAACGTATGCAGAATATGCAAAAGCAAGGTTCGGATATCTATTTTGGCGGTTTCTCTCAGATGAAACGTTTCCCTTTCTTCCAGGAGATCGTCAACTGGTTTGTGCCCTACTATCAGGACCATCCGGGTATTGCTGATGCCGTTCGGAATCTGCGGAACAACCGTTTCCTCTCGGCGATGATGAATATGGGTCCCTTCTGCAATAGCGATAAATATTCTTTCGTACTTGCTTTTTCACAGGTCATTGTTCGAATTCCTCCAGAGATGCGTGAGATAATGGAAAAAGGCGAGGCTGCTATCTCAGAAATGAACACAGAGAATACAGATAATACAGCCTTTATCCGTCGCAGCTATCTGCAGGATCTCTATCGGTTTTACAGGTTATATCCTTACCGTTCGGAGTTCCATAATCCCTTCGAGCCTTCATCACGTCTGTTCTTTGCCAACAGCATCTTCCAACATACCCATCTTGAGCCTTATTTCAACGATATTGCAGCTTTCCTCATCAAACAAAAAAGAGAGAAGGATGCTTTCTGTGTGTTGAGTAACTGTGGTGAAGCTCGTCGTGATTTCCGTTTCTATATGATGGCGGGTTATCTGACCTCGAAGTATGGCAGTCCTTTAGCTTTCTCTGATGAGGGGGTAGTAGGCTGTTACCAGAAAGCGCTGACCCTTAAACCCGATGACGATAAGGCTATGCAGGGATATGCGAGAGCACTCTTCAACGAAGAACGCTATGAAGAGGCGTTGGAGGTTTACAATAAACTGTTGGAACAGCAACCGGATAGTAAGAGTTATCTCTTGAACCGAGCCGTCTGTCTGACGAAGATGTCCCGTTATCAGGAGGCGCAGAAAGATCTCTTCCGACTGAATTACGAGATGCCCGACGATCAGCAGGTGAATCGTGTGTTGGCCTGGACGCTGACTTGCGATGAGAAATATGAACAGGCTATCAAGATCTACTCACAACTGTTGACCGACCATCCGCAGCATGAGGACTTGTTGAACTACGGCTATTGTCTTTGGCTGAATGGTCAGGTGGGTGATGCGGCCGACTGTTTCCATCGTTATCTGAAAGAGACGAATGCCGATCCTTCTGTGATTTTGCAGAACGAGCTTGAGTTGCTGACGGAAAAAGGCATCACTGAGCCAGAGATGCAGATGATGCTCTACTTGCTCTGATCTTCTCCTTGACTTTCTCGTAGATCCAGATGCCGAGTAGGGGCAGACCTACTCCGGCGATGGTGTAGAGTACCCAGAAGTAATCCTCCTGAGAGTGGTCGTGAATCACCATGTGACAACCGATCTGTCGGATGTCGAGACCATAGTACCATATCTTCAGCAGACTCACCGTTTTATAGGAGATGATATGGAAGATGAAGATATAGAGCGTATGGTCGCCGGTATATACGAGGAACCGTTTGAACCAGTTCTGCCCTTTATCTATCCAGCAGCTGATGTTGTAGGTCATCAGGAACCCGAGGGTAGCTGGTATCGGGAGCGACAAGAACTGCTTGAAGGTCGACCGCCAGTTCATGTTGGCCGTGAGATACTTGGAGAACAAGAATACGACGACGGCGAACAATAGTGTCGTCCAGACAGCGGTGTAATACTTCGACATCAGACGGTGATAGCCATCGACATACTGCCGGAAGATAAATCCCAGACCGAAGAAGAAACAGCCCATCATATCGCGATAGCCACCTTGTACGAGCGAGATGACCCTCAGCCCTTCCCACGTCTTCCAGCCACAGAGCAACAGCATGATCAGGCAGATGAGATAGGGCGTTGCGTTAGTGTTAACCCATCCGACTCGGCGGGAGAGATTGGAAAGCCCCAGGTCTATCACCTTATATATAATAAGGTATAGGATACTGGCCACAAAGAGTCCCCTGAAGAACCAGAAAGCGCCACACAGGAAAGCATCATAGCCCCCCATTGCCGTGAAGATGGTCCAGAGGTTCTGCTGCATCTGATGTGCCGACCAGGGATGCAGCACACCACCTGTCTCATTGCCGTAGACCTCATTCAGGATGCCGATGTCGAACATCCAGTTGTGGAGGATCAGGAAGAAGACGGCCCACTTCACAAAGGGCCAGTAGAGTCCCTTGATGCGTTTCTTGACGAAGGTGGCCTCGTCGGTGAGGTATTTCTTGGAGAAGAAGAATCCTGCGGTGATAAAGAACAGGGGCATGTGGAACTCGAAGATAAACTGACAGAGCCATCCTGGAGCTTCTGCATGGGCAATGACCATCAGGATGATGGCGATACCTTTGGCGATGGAAATAGTCGTGTTTCTCATAGCCAGGGTCTTAGGAGACTGCCGAACCACCCTCTGAACTTCTGCCAAGGTGTACGGAATCGGTCCCATTCCTCTTCGGTCAGCAGAACGCTCTTCTGTGTGTCCCTGTCAAACATGTCATCGAGTTCCTTCGTCGTTTCCCGATTCACGATGAGGGCGTTCTCTTCGTAGTCGAAGCGCAGACTGCGGGCATCGAGGTTCGTACTTCCTACCGTACAGAAGCGACCGTCGACCATCATGATCTTCGAATGGTGGAATCCGGGTTGGTAGAGCCACACGTGAGCGCCGCGTTTCATCATCTTGTGAGCATTGCGGTAGACGACATCTGGTGTAAGTGGGATATCACTCTTCGCAGAGACCATGATCTCGACCTTGACCCCCCGTCCGATGGCTCGTTTCAGGGCCTTCTTGACAGAAGGGATGAGTGTAAAGTAGGGATTGATGAGCTTGATGGAGTCCTGGGCATCGTCGATAGCCTGCACATAGAAATGGCGCATGATCTTATTGGTGGTACGGGGCTCGCGGTTGATGATACCTATCATCTTGTCGCCGACAGGATGGCCACGATAGTATTTTTTGTCGGTGATGTCTTCCTTCGTCGCTTTCTTCCAGATGCGGGCGAAGATGCGTTGCAGCTCGTTGACGGCCGGTCCCTCGATCCTACAGTGCATATCGCGCCATTCGCCCACCTGTTCCGTACCTACGATGTAGTAGTCGGCCACATTCATACCTCCCGTATAGGCCGTCTCACCGTCGATCACCACAATCTTCCGGTGGTCTCTCGGCCAGATATGATTCACCCAAGGGAAACGGATAGGGTCGAACTCGATGATGTTGATACTGTCGGCATGAAGTTTCTGCAGATGTTTCTTCCTCAGCGGCTGGTTGTTCGAGTCATTGCCGAAACCGTCGAACATCGCCCGTATCTCTATACCTTCCTGACGCTTCTCCCTCAGCAGGTCGAAGAGCAATGACGCGATGGAGTCGTTGCGGAAGTTGAAGTATTCCAGATGGACACTGCTCTTGGCTTTACGGATAGCCTCAAACATATCGGCAAACTTCTCTTTGCCCGACATCAGCAGTTTGACGGAATTCCCCTGCGAGAACTCTACCCCCATCTCCTGCATCTGCGTGACGATGAGGGAGTCGCTGGACTGGGCGGAGACGGAAATAGTGAATAGTGAATAGTGAATAGTGAATAGTAGTGGCAGAATGCTCTGCCACCACTTATTATTTTTCACAATTCTCATTTTAGAGTTTCTCAAATTCTACTTTCTGTGTTTGAGTCTGTATTCGAGCGGCGTCATTCCGAATTTCTCCTTGAAGATATTGATGAAGTTCTCAGCCGTCATGAAGCCGACGTTCGTCGACAACTCACTCATATTGATATTCGTGCGCTTCAGCAGGATACATGCATGCTTCAGTCGCAGGTCGCGAACCAGTTCCGCAGGCGTCTTACCGGTCAGGTTGCGCACACGGTGGAAGAACGGTACACGTCCCATACCCATAGCTGCCGCCATCTCTTCGAGACTGATCTGACCACGACTCATGTTCTGCATCACATACTGTTCGATGTTCTTCATCAACTGCTGATCCATCATGTCGAGCATCGAGTAGTCTGAGAGATCCTGTTGCATCTCTTCTTCGGTGAGCTGCTCAATCTGCTGAGCCAGTTCGTTGCCTGGTGCCACGCTCTGTCCCTTCTTGATGGTGGTATCTACCTTGTTGATCGGATCGTCGGCATCCACGATGTCGTTGGCGGGGTTATAGCTGCCCATATCGTCATAACTCTCTGTGGCGGTCGTCATACTGGCGTTGCGGTCCTCCAGCATACGGGTCTCAGCACCTTCGATGAGGTTGCTGTCCATCTCGATCGGTCCAAGACCGAGGGTCTTGTTGAAGCGCATCACAGCCTCCTGCATGTTAAACGGCTTCGACAGATAGTCGTCGGCAGAGAGGGTGATATTCTGTTGACGCATATCCTGAGGCGTCAGAACACCTTCGGTCATCAGCACGAACTTCGTCTTCTGCGTGATAGTGTTCATCTTCAGCTGGTTACAGAGCTCGCTACCGGTCATTCCCGGCATATCCTGCTTACAGATGACGAGGTCTGGACGCATCTCCATCAGGTCATCGGCTGCCTTCTCGATGTCGTTGTAAGCGTGGAACGCATAGACATACTTCAGTCTGGCGGTGGCGAAACGCAGGAAGTCTTCGTTGTCGTCGATCATGACGACAGAGAACTTCATGGTCGGTGCATCCAGTGCGGCCCTCGACCTCGAAATCTCTGAAGTGAGTTCCTCGCTGGCTATCTCCGGCAGTTCGATCTCCCCCTTGCCGTTGAGCTCCAGACGGTCGTGAACCACTGTCTTGGCCTTCTCCTCAGGATGCTCAAGGTTGGTCTGCATATCGCTGACACGTGTGATGATCTGCAGCATCTGAGAGTGGAGGGCATTCAACTGCTCGCGCTCCTCAAGGGTCTTCTCTTTCTCTGACAGGTTTCCGATGATAGAGGTCATACGGGCCATCGGCTGACGCAGGTCGTCGCTGGCGGCCTTGATCTCCTCGCGCTGACGCATCAACTGGTTGATGACGGCATTCTTACGGGCCTTGATGGCCTTGATCTGCTTCATGCCGATACGCCAGATGTAGATGATGAGGGCCAGAAGGATGACGTAGGCCAGGATCATCCACCAGGAGAGCAGCCAGTGGTGCTCGATGGTGATGGTGAGTGTACGCTCCTGGTTGCTGACCGCACCTTCTGCACTGACAGCCTTGACGTGGAGAATGTAGGTACCGCTCTTCAGGTTCTGGAAGGTGACACCGTGAACGAGGGCGTTACCGTTTTTCCAGTCTTCGTCCAGACCTTCCATCCAGTACATGAACTGCAGACGTTCGCTCTGGTTGTAGTTTCCTGCACCGAACTTCACGGTGAAGGTGTTCTGGTCGTGTCCCAAAGTGATCTTACTGGTCTCGTTCATGGCCTGATTCAACAGTACCCGACCGCCGTAACTGTGACCGGTCATTACCTCTTCCTCACCGAGGTAGAACTGTGTCAGCATCACACGGGGCAGGGCATCGTTGTCGCTATTGCTTTTCTGGAGAACCCAGTTGATGCCATACAGACCGCCCAGGAGCACATTACCGTCTTTCTTGGTGATGATGGCCCCGTGGTTGAACTCGTTGCTCTGCAGACCGTCGGCAGTCGTGTAGTTGTAGAGTCCCAGGTTATAGGTACCGTCCTCATGGTTGCGCTGAACCACCACACGGCTCACACCACTACTCGTCGTTACCCAGATATTGTGGTTCTTGTCTTCTGCAATACCGCAGATGTTATTGTTACAGAGTCCTTGCTTCTCGGTCAGATAGATCAGGTTGTCGGTCTCCATATCGAGAATATTCAGTCCTTCGCGAGTACCTACCCAGATCAGATTACGGGAGTCTTGGAAAATCTGCGTGATGTAGTTATTGGTGAAGGGCTTGATATTGTTGGAGTTTCCGGTCCAGAGTTTGCTCTCCGTCGAGGAGATATTCAGGATCACCAGTCCTTCGGCCGTTCCGATCAGAAGATTGTTGTTCTTGCCGTTATTATTGTAGAAGAGGCTGGTCACGTTGTTGGTATGCAACTTACCGTTCTCGCGGGTGTAGGGTGAGAAGGAGTTCATCCTGGGGTTATACACCTGCAGACCACCGTTGGTGGCAATCCACAGGTTACCGATCTTGTCTACGCAGAGGGCGTTGATATGGTCGTCGATGACCGTTTTCAGACTGTCTTTGGCGAGTGAGAAGATGGTCGACGTACCGTTTTTGATCTGTGTCAGACCGTTGCGTTTCGAACCTACCCACAGGCTTCCGTCGGGGGTGATGGCCATACACGACACCTTCAGACTGGCCAACGGTCCATGATAGCCGATGACACCCTTGTCGCTGGTACCATACCAGATCTTTCCGCTGTCGGCTTGGGCGATGGCGGTGATGTCACCGATGCGGTCGGTACCGAAACGGTAGATGTATTCGCCGGAATAGGCCACGCCCGATTTCTCCGTTCCTACCCACAGCAGGTCGGTATCGTCCATATAGAGGCTCTGGATGCTGATGTGGTCTTTCATTACCCGACGGCTGTTGATGCTCACCGGATGGATGCTGTCGATCTGATGGGTGGCGAGGTCGTAACGGAGCAGACCCAGCTGGTCGGTACCGATCCAGAGGTTGCCTTTATGGTCATCGATGATACCGTTGATGTTGCGGTCTACACCGATGCCGGTCATACCGAGTCGTTCACCGATGGACGTATCCCATTCGTTGGTGCTCTTGTTGTACTTGAACAGGGTGCCCTGACCGTAGAGCCAGATGTTGTCCATCTCGTCGGCATAGGCTTTCAGCGAGTTGGTCTTCCTCAGCTTGCGTTCTGCGATCTCGTTATTGCCCCAGACGGTATGCTGCTGGTTCATCACGTCACAGCACACCAGTCGTCCGTCGTCGTAGACGATGATGGCACCGTCCTTACACTCGCTGATATCACACATCGTGCCTTGCGGTACACCGTGCACGTCGTCGGTATTCGGGAATTCATAGAGCAGTTGCTGCTGCATGTTGTAGCACACCGCGCCTTTGTTGGGGATCACACCCCAGAGGTTCTTGTGCTGGTCGACATAGACGATGGCCGGAATGGTCTCAATACCCATGCGTGCGAAATACTGTTTCATGTCGCGTTCAAAGGTCTCCGTCTGCGGATGGTATACGCAGTAGCCCGAGGCCGTCTGCACGAGCAGGTTACCGTCGAGGGTCTCCTGGATGGAGTTGATGTAACTGTTGGGCAGCGAGTTGCCGTCCTGCGAGTCACTCTGGAAATTCCTGAACACGTAACCGTCGTACCGATAGAGTCCGGCAGGCGTACCAAACCACATGTAGCCCTTGGAGTCTTTCAGGATACAGTTAATCTGACTGCTGGTAAGGCCGTTTCTGGCATCCAGTGTCTTGAACAGATAGTCTGCTGCGACCACCATCGGTAGTGCGAGCATCAACATGAAAATCAGTTTCTTTATCTTCATACTAGTTCACTTTTCATACTTATATCATACACGCATAGTGGTCGACGACACCGAGAAGGCGGTTGTCATCATCGACGACCAACACAGAGTGTACTTTATATTTGTTCATAATCCGTTGAATTTCTGTAATCTTCGTGTCCTTCCTGACGGTTTTCGGCGTACGGGTCATGATGTCGCTCACCGTCTTGTCGAAGAACTCCGCCTGCCATTTCTCCATCGCCCGTCGGATGTCACCATCGGTGATCAGACCCACGATCTGATGGTCTACCTCTGCGATACCCAGTCCCAGCTTGCCTTTGCTCACCAGGATGATGGCTTCGCCGAGGTGCATCTCCGGCGGCAGTACGGGCATATCGTCCGAACGCATTACGTCCTGGGCGGTTGTCAACAGTCGCTTACCCAACTCTCCGCCAGGATGGAACTGGGCGAAGTCGCGCGGCTGGAAGTTGCGCTTCTCGATGAGGGCTATCGCCAGTGCGTCGCCCATTGCCAGCTGTGCCATCGTCGAACTGGTGGGAGCCAGGTTCATCGGACAGGCTTCTTTCTCTACGCCCACATTCAGGTGACAGGTCGAGTATTTGGCCAACAGCGAATTGGGGTTGCCGCTCATGCCGATAATGGGGATCTGCATGTGCAGCACCATCGGGATGAAACGCAACAGCTCGTCGGTCTGACCGGAGTTGCTGATGGCCAGCACCACGTCTTCGTGAGCCATCACACCGAGGTCGCCGTGGAAGACGTCCAGGGGGTTGATGAAGAACGAGGGCGTACCTGTCGACGAGAGGGTAGCGGCGATCTTCGCACCGATATGTCCGCTCTTGCCGACACCGGTGACGATGATCTTGCCCGTACAGTGGTACATCAGTTCCACCGCCTCGTCAAAGCGTTCGTCCAGCTGGGGAATGAGTCCCAGCACGGCACCGGCCTCGTCCTTAATGCATTGTATGGCGTAGTCTCTTGAAGTCATCCGATCAGTTGTTTTATGAGTCCGTCGAGTTTGTCGAGTTCCAGCATGTTCGCGGCGTCCGAGAGCCCTCGGTCGGGGTCGGGGTGTACCTCGAAGAACCAGCCTGTGGCTCCGAAGGCCTTGGCGGCGAGCGCCATCTGCGGTACGAACCGCCGGTCGCCTCCCGTCTTACCGTCGCTGCCACCGGGTCGTTGTACGCTGTGGGTACAGTCCATGATCACCGTCGGCACGATGTCCAGCATGTCCGGGATATTACGGAAGTCCACCACCAGATTATTGTAGCCCATCATATTTCCGCGTTCGGTCAGCCATACTTCCTTGGCGCCGGCCTCGCGGGCTTTCTCTACGGGATACCACATGTCCTTGCCGCTCAGGAACTGGGCTTTCTTGATGTTCACCGTGCGTCCGGTCTTGGCGGCGGCCACGAGCAGGTCGGTCTGCCGGCAGAGGAAAGCGGGGATCTGTAGCACGTCGCACACCTCCCCGGCGGGCGCTGCCTGCCAGGCTTCATGGATGTCGGTGACGATCCGCAGACCGAATTTCGCCTTGACGTCCGACAACATCTGCAGTCCGCGCTCCAGTCCTGGGCCGCGGAACGAACGTATCGACGTGCGGTTAGCCTTGTCGAACGATGCCTTGAAGATGATGTCAGTACCGTATTTCCCGTTGATTTCCACCAACTTGCGTGCTACGGTGTCCAAGAGTTGCTCAGACTCGATGACGCAGGGACCGGCGATGATCGTTGCTTTACTCTTCATATTTGCTTTGCAAAAATACGCAATTTATTTATATCCACCAAATTTTTTATAAAAATTTCCTACTGCAGCAGCAAATTATTCACTAATAAGGTGTATGTCTCGTTGTGGGAACGGAATCTGTATGCCGTTTTCGTTCAGCGTGTCATAGACGCACTTCAGCACGTCGCTGACCACATACGACTGTTTCGGCGCATCGGCCCACACAAACAACTTGAAGTTGATGCTCGAGTCGGCCATCTCTGACACCACGCTCTTGACCTTCTTCGTCTTATCGATCCACTTGTGGTGCATATCGTTGACGGCGGTCTCTACGAGTTCCGTCACCTGCTTCAGGTTCGAGCCGTAGGCCACACCGAAGGGCACCACCACGAGCACATAACCGTGATTGCGCGTCAGGTTCTTGTAGTTCTTCGAGAAGAGCTGGGCATTCTGGAAGGTGATGACCTCACCGTAGAGCGACTCGATGACCGTCGAGGTATAGCTGATGCTGGCCACCTTACCCATCGTTCCGTCCACCTGTATCCAGTCGCCCACCTTGATGCGTCCGGTCATCAGCGAGGCACCGTAGTAGATGTTCTCGATGATGTCCTTCGAGGCGAAACCGATACCGGTAGAGAGACCGCCTGAGATTGCCAGCAGCCAGGAGACGCTGATATGCAGGTAGGCGAGTGCCGCCAGCAGCCATACACCCCAGATGATGAGCTGCACCACGTTCTTGCCCATCACGGCCTTGCTCTCTGCCGTTGTCGGGTCCTTCGTCTCAAAATGCAGGCGCATCAGACTGAGGACGGTCTTCGAGATCCAGGAGAACAGGAACCACGAACTGATGACGACGGCCAGTTTCACGATGCTCACCTGGAGGTTCTTCTGGTTGATGAACTTCTCGTTGAAGATGCCCTTACACATGTCGCTGAGGTTGAAAACGTCAGCGGCCCAGTAGATACTGATCATGACAGAACAGACGATCAGCACGGGTATCACCACTTTGTGGATCAGCGTCAGGAACCAGGTCTGGGTGACGGGTTTGTCAGCGAAGCCGTGCTTCTCCTCGTACATCTTCAGGTAGTCTGAGATACAGGTGATGGTGAGGATGCAGGTGAGCTGCATGATCCACCAGATGAGCAGCTGTACGGCCAGCAGCGTGTAGCCGGCCCACGAACAGATGGCCGAGGCGATGAACACCGTCAGCGAGATGTAGGTATAGAACATGTCCGAGCGCGGTATGTTCTGGTTGTGCCTTCTCACCTGCAGCCACTGCCAGATCATACAGCCCAGCAGGATAGGGGGGAAGAAGATGCTCACCAGCTCACTCGGAATGAGGATGATTCGGAAGGTGATGACGACGAATCCGATCGTCAGCAGTGGGGCGTAGATGCGGAAGGCACTGTGTATCTGGTCGCTCTTCACGCGCAGCAGCAGCGAGATGAGGATGACGGCCAACAGCCACAGGTACTCCACCAGCAGACCGCTGGCCATGATGAAGAAGTTCTGTTCGCTGTAGTGCCGCAGCAGTCCCATGATGATGGCCAGGGTGATGGCTGTGGTGGTCCACATGATACTCGACCGCTTCTTCAGGAACTCCTCAGTATGCAGCCGTTTGGGCATGAAGCGGAAGGCCAGCATGTTCAGCCCGATGGCGATGAGGGCGTAGAAGCCGATGGCCATAAACAGTCCGATGATCCAGTAGACGTTCCAGTCCGACTTCTGGCTGTCCTCGTCGGTGGTGTATTTCTTCGTCACCACCTCTTTCATCATCTGCCACTTCTGCCTGAAGTTGCGGATGATGCCGAAATAGGTGTCGCCGCCGTTCACGAAGATGCTCGTCTGAATATCGTAGTAACGCTTCTGGGCGTAGTCGTTCATGTGCTTCAGCCGCTGCTCGGTCATGTCGTAGATGCGGATGTAGTCGGCCATCTGCTGCGAGTCGTCCTCCAGTGTGCGCTTGATCACGGTGGCGAGGGTCAGACAGACGCTGCGGTCTATCCTCGCCTGTTCGCTGAGGCTGTTCAACGGGGTGGTCGACAGACTGTTGATCAGACTGTCGTAGCGGGCGATGTCACCGCTGGTATTGTTGATGAACTCGCGGAAGGGCAGCTGCTGCCGCTGGAACTGCTGGTACTGTTCGGTGGCCTGATGACAGGCGTAGGTCAGGTCGAAGAGATACTCCTGCTTCTGCGAATAGAGCATCAGGGCGTTCTGGTTCGACTGTTTCATCGTCTGTGTCAGACTCTGGAAGACGGCCTCGCGCTGTTGCTTGCGCTGTTCGCGCTGCGAGGTCAGCTCCTGATAGTACTTCGTCAGCTCCGACCGCAGGATCACCAGCGTCGAGTCGAGGTTCTTCTCCTTCAACACGGCTCCGGCCTCCAGCGTCATCCCCAACAAGAGGATGATAATGATGACATATTTTTTCATTTTCTATCTTTTTACCTTCTCTTTGGCGTGCAAAATTACGAAGAATTTCGTAAATAAGCGTAATATTCTGCCGAAATCGTATGGTTTTAGCGCTTTTTTTCTTACTTTTGTACCTTGAAATCAAAAATTACGTCAAAAATATGATACTTATAGCAGATAGCGGCAGCACCAAAACCGATTGGGCAGTTCTCACTTCTCAGCCCTCAATTCTTCACTCTTCACTCTTCACTCTTCACTCCCAAGGTCTGAATCCTGTCCATCAGTCTCGCGATACCATCCTCCAGATTCTCCGTACCGAACTCCTTCCCCAATTCGATGCCTCTGAGGTCTCATCTGTCTTCTTTTATGGCAGTGGTGTTCGTCCTGAACTCGAGTCGGTGATGGCTGACGTTCTGCGTGAGGCCTTCCCTCAGGCCGAGACCGTCGAGGCGCATAGCGACCTGCTCGGAGCAGCACGTGCCTTGTGTGGTCATAACTATGGGATAGCCAGTATCTTAGGTACGGGCGCTAATTCTTGTCTTTATGATGGCCAGCGGATTGTCCAGAACACGCCGGCGATGGGTTATATCCTCGACGACGAGGGTAGTGGAGCCGCCCTTGGCAAGCGTTTGCTGCATGATCTCTATAAGGGTGTTTTATTGGAAAAAATCAAAAATGCTTTCGAAACAGAAACGGGTCTTTCGTTGCCGGAGATTATCGATAAGGTCTACCGCCAACCGCTGCCCAACCGTTTCCTGGCATCGCTCTCAACCTTCATCCATCGCCACCTTGACGAACCCGATGTGCGTCAGATGACGGTCGACAGTCTGGCGGAGTTCTTCACGTTCAATATCGTACCTTACCGTCGTCCTGACCTCCCCGTGTCGTTTGTCGGCAGCATCGCCTTCTTCTTCCAGTCCGAACTGCGCGAGGCCGCTGAGCGTGAGGGTTTTGCTTTAGGCACCGTCCTCCGCAGCCCCATCGAGGGCCTTATCCGTTACCACAGCGTATTGTCGAACTCGATCACGTGGTCGGGTTTCGGCGAGTTTTAGTAGTCATTAGTCAATAGTCATTAGTCAATAAGGATTCCGAAGGTACTGTCATTTACTCAACTATAATATAAATTATAATTTATATTATAGTTGTTCATTTTGATGGTATCAAAAAACGTTAATGACTAATGACTAATGACTAAAATGACTAGATTATTGTGATTTTTTAAACTGGTATTAAAATATGCTTTTAATTTAATAAAAATCGGAGATTAATTTGAGTAAAATTGTCGTTCGGCGGCTCGTGGGCGGGAAAGTATATTTTTAATGGTTATTAACATGAAATATGTTTGAAGTATCAAAATATCTTCGTACCTTTGCATTGTCAATCAGATGAAGCAAGCGCGCGGCTTTCGGAAGAGCGACAAGAAAACAATTTTTAACCATTTTAATTAACAACAATTTATTAACGTTTTAAACAAAAGAAAGGATTTCAAAATTAATGCATAATTAATAATGCATAATATGATTAGCCTATGAAGAAGAAGATTATTGAGATTGCGGTGAAGATGATAGTAGCTGCGCTCACGGCATTCGTCACAGCGATTACGACCACGAGTTGTATGGGCTACGGCCCCTTCTGAACGAAAAAGGAGCATCCCAAGTGGGGTGTTCCTTATTAGTTGTTGGCAATGTTACTGCCGATAAAATAATACTACTGTTTTAGTGTTCGTTGATGTTATGTTAATGTATTTTATTGAATGTTCTGATTTTCTCCAGCATGGTGGAAGACCAGGCGGAGTCGCCCGCTATCTGGTAGCGAAAATGTCCCGTAGCTGAGGGGGTAAAGATGGTGACACATTCGGGGGTGACAGTCAGGGTGCCGCGTTCGGAGAGCGTGAAAAGATTGTCGCCCTCGACAGCTTGAACGGTCGGCATCACGTCCCACATGCGCTGGCCCGTGTCGCAGCCGCAGGTCATATACACTTGTTTGATAGGGTGGGCGTCCGTCCATGACACATCACCGATAACTTGTTCAGGCTTGTAATCCACAGTCTGTCCCGCCTCCATCGGCGAGAACACCATATCGACATCTGTTGGCCAACGGCTGAAGAATTCTTGTGCGAAGTCGGCGCCTTGTGCAAAGTTAAAGTCAGGTTCCTCGGCCTCGCCAAACACGCCGCCTTGCATATAGATGCACTTAACCTTCCGTCGCACCAGTTCTACACCGTTGAGCGGCGAATATTCGTCGCCTCCCGACTGTAGCAGCTGTGCCAGACAGGTGACGAAGCCGGTACATACAATGCTTACCGAGTGGTCGGGCTGCGTGGCTAAGAGCCGACGGTAGAGCTGCCAGCCGTCGGGTAACGTGCTATAGTCTGTGACGGTACGGTGAAACATGGGCTGTCCATTACCATCCAGCATATCTGCAACAGGTGCATAGTCTATCCACACCACAGGGTTGTCGATGCCCTCACGGACGAGTCCGATGGGCACATCCCCGTGACCAAAGTACGTGTTCATCACATCTGTAAATACGGCGTTCTGTTCGCCTTCGCGGTCTACCACCACACCCAGCAATCGGCAAAGTCCCTGCTCCTCGTAGCGGTAGAGCATCTCCAGTGCAAACAGGTCGTCGGTCGAAGAACCGATGTCGGTGTCGAGTATTACCAGCGGCATACCCGTATACTCCTGAGGACTACCAGAATTATCCCTGTTACTACACGACATGAAAAGCATCATGCCGAAAAGGGCAATGATGGTAACGTGTATCCAGTGTGTTAACCTTTTCATAATTAAATGTTTTTAGTTCTTGAATAACGTATTTTATCACGCTACAAAGATACACATTATTTTTTAATTCCTGCACCTTTCATCGAAAAAATAGCAGAAAAATGCTTTTCTGAGTAATGCCTATCACTCGGGCCTGGCCCCAGCGATAGCAACGGGGTGCTCCTTAGTCTTTTTTGTTAAACTAACTTAAGTATTTGATATAAAAGCGATAGGATAAGGGAAAAGTACCTAACTTTGCAGGCGGAATGAAGAAGTGCAGTCATATCATGTTGTCGCTGCTGCTTTCGATGACGATATTGTTTATCGGAAACGGCGTGAATCTCCTGCGTTGTGCGCATACGGGCTCGCTGAAGGTGATGACCGTGTTCAACAGCGGGGCGATGGACGGCATGAGCTGTAACATGAACGCCGACTGTATGTCGCTGGAACATGTGGAGCTGTCGCCGACGAACGTCGCACAGACCTACAGCTACGACTTTCACGTCTTCCAACCCCTGCTGGCCGTACTGCCAAGCCTTGTCGCAGAATGGCTGGTCACTACAGAGAACAAGGCTGAGGTTCAGTTTACGCCGGAGGTCTGGAAAAGTCCGCCCCGCGACTATCTGAACCTGATTCAGGTGCTGCTGATTTGAGGTTGATATGATGCTGTGATCTGGGGATGGCCTATGGCTGTTTCCGGACGATTTATACTATCATATTAACAACAAAGCATGACACAATGAAACGATTTTTGACAGGCATCGTTATGATGCTAAGCCTGTCTGCTTACGGACAGGATATCGACGCGTTGCAGGCCGATACGGTAGCCGACAAGGCCGTAGACCTGCAGAACGTGACCATTACCTCGCGCCGTTCGGGAACCCGTAGGATGATGGGGGCCGTGAATGGGGTGATGATCAACCGCGAGGAACTCTTCAAGGCCGCCTGCTGCAACCTCGGCGAGAGCTTTACCACGAACCCGAGCGTAGACGTGAACTACAGCGACGCCGCCACAGGTGCCAAGCAGATCAAGCTGCTGGGACTGAGCGGCACCTACGTGCAGATGCTCACCGAGAACTTGCCCAATTTCCGTGGGGCAGCAGCACCCTTCTCGCTCGACTACGTGCCCGGTCCCTGGATGAACAGCATCCAAGTGTCGAAGGGCTCATCGTCGGTGCGTAACGGCTATGAGAGTATCACAGGACAGATAGACATCGAGTATCTGAAACCCGACAATGACGAAGGGGTGACGGTGAACCTCTACGGCGGCACACTCGGAAGACTGGAGGCCAACGCCGATGCCAACGTCCATCTCGACGATAAGTTGAGTACGGAGGTGTTGGCGCACTATCAGGATGACTTCGGACACCACGACGTGAACGACGACGGCTTCCTGGACCAGCCCAACGTGCGCCAGTGGAACCTGCAGAACCGATGGAAGTGGAAGGGGGCGCACTATATGTTCCACGGTGGACTCGCCCTGGTGAAGGAGAAGCGCGAAGGCGGTCAGACGCACCATACGGCACCCGACGTGCACCATCTATATAAGATAGGTGTAGAGACCGACCGCTATGAGGGCTATATGAAGCACGCCTTCATCATCGACCCCGAGAAGGGTACGAACATCGCCCTGATGGGTAACGCCTCGATGCACCTGTTGGAGGCTAACTACGGCGAGAAGCACTACAGCGTGAACCAGAAGAACGCCTATGCGCAGCTGTTGTTCGAGACCAACTTCACGGAGCATCATAACCTCTCGACGGGTCTCTCGCTGAACTACGACTATCTGACGCGCGACGACAAGGAGACGACGCCCGGAGCGTATGTGCAGTATACCTATAATCTGAATGACAAGGTGGTGGCGATGGCTGGCATCAGGGCCGACCACAGCAGTCGCTACGGCACTTTCGTGACACCGCGATTCCATCTGAAGCTCACGCCCAGCGAGATCGTCAGCCTGAGACTTTCGGCAGGCAAGGGCTATCGCACTGTGCACGCGCTGGCAGAGAACAACAACCTGCTGGCCAGCGGACGACAACTGGTCGTTGACGATCTGGAACAGGAGCGCGCCTGGAACTACGGTGTCAGCAGTTCATTCTATATCCCCCTGTTCGACAAGACCCTGAAACTGAATGCGGAGTACTATCACACGCACTTCAGTCAGCAGGCCGTCATCGACTACGACAGCAATCCCAACGCGATCCTGATCACCAACCTTGACGGGAAGTCGTACTCGAACACGGTGCAGATAGACGCCACGTATCCCATCGTCCAGGGACTGGAACTGACCGCTGCCTGGCGTTGGAACGACGTGAAGTGTACCTATGGCGGCGAACTGATGGAGAAACCGTTGACCAGCCGTTATAAGGGTCTCGTCACCGCCAGCTATAAGACGCCACTCGGCCTCTGGCAGTTTGATGCCACCCTGCAGCTGAATGGGGGAGGGCGGATGCCAACACCCGTCAACGGCCTCTGGGACGAGCGCTTCAAGGCCTACGAACAGGTGTCGGCACAGATCACCCGTTGGTTCCGCCACTTCTCCGTCTATATCGGCGGTGAGAACCTGACGGGCTTCCGTCAGAAGAAGACCATCATCAACGCCGAAGACCCCTGGAGCGCAAGCTTCGATCCCACGATGGTGTGGGGACCCGTTCACGGACGGATGTTCTATGCGGGCATCCGCGTGAATATCGGAAGACTGTAATAATGCATAATTAATAATGCATAATAGAAACAAATTAAATATAACGATTATGAAGAAAGTATTAGTATTGAGCGCCATGATGCTGACCGCAGTGGTCGGACTGGCCAAGGACATCAAGACCGTAGTAGTAACCACCCAGCCGCAGATGCACTGCGCCAGCTGTGAGAACAAGATCAAGGGCAACCTCCGTTTCGAGAAGGGTGTCAAGCAGATCGAGTGTAACATCCCCGAACAGCGCGTCACCATCACCTACGATGCCGAGAAGACCAACTCGGAGGCTATCATTAAGAGCTTCGAGAAGTTCGGATACAAGGCTGAACCGGTGAAAAACGACGGAAAAAAGGCCGAAAAAGCACCAAAAAAGGCCGTAAAATAGTCAAATACCACATTTATGGTATATAGAATGCCGTAAGGATGGGATTGTGGGGTTGCCGAAAACGCCGTACCTTTGCACCCAAGAAAATGAAGAGTGAATAGTGAAAAATTTGCTACCGCTGTAGATAATATGTCAAATTTAAAATAAAAGAAAGGATAAGATTATGACAAAGATTGCAAAGCAGCTGACCGAGCTCGTCGGCAACACCCCACTTCTGGAGCTCAACAAGTATTCACAGGCAAAGGGTCTGGAGACCCCAGTGATTGCCAAAGTAGAGTTTTTTAATCCTGGCGGCAGCGTAAAGGACCGTATCGCACTGGCGATGATCGAGGACGCAGAGCAGAAGGGTATCCTGAAGCCCGGAGCCACCATCATCGAACCCACATCAGGAAATACGGGCGTAGGACTGGCACTGGTATCTGCCGTCAAAGGCTACCATCTTATCCTTACCATGCCTGAAACCATGAGCGTGGAACGCAGAAACCTCGTGAAGGCCTACGGTGCTGAGGTGCGCTTGACCTCTGGTAAAGACGGTATGCCTGGTGCCATCCGCGCCGCCGAGGAGTTGCGCGACAGCATCCCCGGAGCAGTGATCCTGCAGCAGTTTGAGAACGCCGCCAACCCCGCTAAGCACTATGCTACCACGGGTCCGGAGATCTGGCGCGATACCGACGGACAGGTGGACATCTTCATCGGTGGTGTAGGTACTGGTGGTACGATCTCAGGTACAGGTAAGTATCTGAAGGAGCAGAACCCCAACGTGAAGATCATCGCCGTAGAGCCGAAGTCGAGTGCCGTACTGAACGGTCAGCCCAGCGGTCCCCATAAGATTCAGGGTATCGGTGCGGGTTTCATCCCCAAGACTTACAACTCTGACGTCATCGACGAGGTCTTCGACGTGGAGAACGACGACGCCATCCGTACGGGTCGTGAGATTGCACAGTCAGAAGGTCTGCTGGTAGGTATCTCGGCTGGTGCAGCGCTCTTCGCCGCCATTCAGGTGGCCAAACGTCCGGAGAACAAGGGTAAGAAGATCGTGGTGCTGTTGCCGGATACCGGTGAGCGCTATCTCTCTACCGTGCTCTACGCCTTCGAGGATTACCCACTTTAATCAACAAAAGCTTTCAAGAAGTCAGGGTGCACAGGCTTTGTGCACCCTTTTTGTTGTCGTTTTGCAGATTTTTCTTACTTTTTGTCGTTTATTTAGTAGAAAAGTTGTAAATTTGCACCCGCATGAACCAAAATCACTTAAATTTCAAACAATGACAAAATGAGAAAACAAAGTTTCATGTGGCGTACACTGGCAGTAGCTCTGGCAGTGTTCAGCAGTGTCTCGGCAATGGGACAACAGAAGAAAGACGGTGAAACCGATTGGATGAAGGATTTCACGAGTCGTATCACTTTTAATGGTTACGCACAGGGCGGATGGAGCTATCAGGACCCCAATAGTGTGAAGACCAACAGTTACAACCTTAAACGCACGCTGCTATGGGCAAAGGCACGCATCACTGACCGCTGGTCGTTTATGTTTATGCACGACTTCTCGAGTGTGGTTCAGGAGTATTACACCGATTACAGAATCTCCAACGACAAGTCGCTGACCGTCCGCTTCGGACAGTTCAAGCACTCGTACACGATGGAGAACCCCATGTCGCCGACGCAGCTCGAACTGATCGACGTCTATTCGCAGGCCGTGCTCTATCTGGCCGGTGAGGGCCCCGATCCGCTGAACGGCGTGAACTACGGTCGTGATATGGGTATCGATATCTATGGTGACCTTGCGAATGGTCTGTTCCACTATGATCTGGCACTGATGAGCGGACAGGGCATCAACCGTAAGGATCTGAACAATCAGAAAGACTTTATCGCCAAACTCGAGGTGAAGCCCTTCGACGGTCTTCGTATCGTGGGTTCCGGCTATCTGGGCACGGGCTGCGCTGTGGGAACGGCCGCATGGAATCCCGACATCAAGGTTGGTGATAACTATACGCGCAACCGTTATAGTGTAGGTGCTGAATACAAGACAGCGCCCTATTCTGAAGGTCAATATAAGGAGGCCCGTCCAGCCAGCATCCGTGCTGAATGGCTCGGTGGTAAGGACGGTGAGGTAGGTTCTCGTGGAGGATATGTCACCACTTGTATCCCTGTGGCTGGTGCCCTCGATGTGGTGGCCAGCGGTGAGACCTTCGACCGTAATACGAAAGTCGACGGCTGGGATCAGACGAATCTCACCATCGGTCTGCAGTACTGGTTCTATAAGAAGTGTCGTATGCAGTTGCAGTATACGCGTTGTCTCTGTGGTGAGAACATCAGTTCTAAGGACTATAACTGGATTCAGGCCCAAATGCAGGTCGCTTTTTAGTGAATAGTGAAAAGTGAATAGTTATGATTATTAAGGTTTTATTGACGATAATTTTCCTGATTGTGATGGTAGGCGTGGGTGTCTATTCACGCAAGCAGGCAAGCAGTGTTGATGGTTTTGTATTAGGTGGTCGCGCCGTAGGTCCCTGGCTCACGGCCTTCGCCTTCGGTACCTCTTATTTCTCGGCAGTGGTCTTCGTGGGCTATGCCGGACAGTTCGGATGGAAATACGGTATGTCGAGTGCGTGGATCGGTATCGGTAATGCGATCATCGGTTCGCTCTTGGCATGGGTGATCTTAGGTCGTCGCACGAAACTGATGACACAACATATCGAGAGTCGTACGATGCCGGATTTCTTCGGCACACGTTTCTCGGATCAGGGTCTGCGCGTAGCGGCCTCGATCATCGCCTTCGTGTTCCTGATTCCTTATACCGCCGGTGTCTATAGCGGTATCTCCCGTCTTTTCGAGATGGGCTTCGATATCCCCTATGAGTATTGTGTGGTCATCATGTCTATCCTCACGGCTGTCTATGTGATCATTGGTGGCTACAAGGCAACGGCTATGAACGACTTCATCCAAGGTATCATCATGCTCTTCGGTATCGTCGCCGTGATCCTCGCCGTCCTGAATGCGCAGGGTGGTCTGACGGCTGCCATCGACAAGCTCGCTGTGATTCCTTCGGATGCTGATCCGACGGTGAATGGCGGCTTTGCCTCGTGGTTCGGACCTGATCCGTGGGGACTGTTGGGTGTGGTCATCCTGACGTCGCTGGGTACGATGGGTCTGCCTCAGATGGTGGGTAAGTTCTATTCGATCACCGACGAGAGCGCCATCAAGCGTGGTACCGTCATCTCGACCATCTTTGCCTTCATCGTCGCTGGCGGTTGTTATTTCCTCGGTGGCTTCGGCCGTCTCTACGAGCCCGTGATCAATGAGGCGACAGGTAAGATCGCCTTCGACTCGATTGTGCCCGCTATGCTGATCACATTGCCCGATGTGCTCATCGCACTCGTGGTGTTGTTGGTGCTTTCAGCATCTATGTCGACGCTGGCTTCACTGGTGCTGACGTCTTCTTCGACAATGACCCTCGACCTGATCTATCGCGACAAGAAGTCGTTGCCAGGCGAAGTGGAGGATGGAACCATCGACGATATCGTGGCTGAGAAGATCGAGCGTCGTAAGGTGGTGGTGATGCGTGTGTTGATTATGTTCTTCATCGTCATCTCGCTGCTCATTGCCCTGAATCCGCCTACGTTCATTGCCCAGCTCATGGGTATCTCATGGGGTGCTCTGGCTGGTGCATTCCTCGCACCGTTCATGCTGGGTCTCTACTGGCGTGGTGTCACCACAGCCTCTGTCTGGGCCTGCTTCATCTGGGGCGTCGGTCTGACGGTGATTAATATGTTGGCCGGTAATCCCATCAATCCTATCAACTGCGGTGCTATCGCAATGGTGGGTGGATTCCCTGTCGTCTGGATCGTCAGCCTCTTTACAAAGAAGCTTCCTCAGCAGACGGTTGACACGATCTTTGAGTGTTATAAGTAGTTTGCAACCGAGTTGCAGAAAATGTGCCGTATCTTTGCAGTCGAAAAAGATTAATAAAGCAAAGATATGGCACATTCTCATGAACATCAACACGAACACGAGCACTGCGAAAGTTGTTCGCACGAGCATCATCACGAACATGACCACGAAGGTCATGAGCATCATCATCACGAGCACAGTCTGAAGAAACAGCTCTGGCTCATTATCACGACCGTCATCCTCTTGATCATCGCTGTTCTCATCGAGCGCAGCTCTAATGGTCAATGTTCAATGGTCAATGTTCAATTATCCAAGTGGCAACTGCTACTCGTCTACCTCGTACCTTATTTAATAATAGGCCATGAGACGCTGCATGAGGCTTGGGAAGGAATCATGGAGGGCGAGGCCTTCAACGAGCACTTCCTCATGTCCGTCGCCACCATCGGAGCCCTCTGTATCGGCTTCCTGCCTGGGGCAGAGACGGAATTTCCTGAGGCCGTATTCGTGATGCTCTTCTTTCAGGTCGGTGAGCTCTTCGAGGGCTATGCCGAGGGCAAGAGCCGCGACAGTATCGCTCATCTGATGGATATCAGGCCAGATGTGGCGCATGTGGAAAGGAGTCAGGAGGACGTTAGCCCTGAGTCCGTTGGAGTGGGGGAGATTATCGTGATTCGTCCTGGTGAGAAGGTGCCTCTGGATGGTGTGATCATCGAGGGCTCGAGTGCCTTGAATACTGTTGCTCTGACGGGTGAGTCTTTACCTCGCGATGTGAATGTCGGCGATGAGGTCATCTCCGGTTGTGTGAATCTCTCTGGTGTGCTGAGGGTGCGTACCACGAAGGCCTTTGGCGAGAGTACCGTCTCGAAGATCATCAGTCTGGTGGAGAATGCTGGTGAGCGTAAGTCGCAGAGCGAGACCTTCATCACCCGCTTTGCCCGTATCTATACCCCCATCGTGGTCTTTGCCGCTCTGGCCTTGGCCATCCTCCCGCCGCTCTGGCTGTCGCTATCCTTCTCGCCCCTCACTATTCACTATTCACTCTTTACTCTTCACTTCCCCACGTGGTTGTATCGCGCCTTGATGTTCCTGGTGGTCTCTTGTCCGTGTGCCCTTGTCATTAGCGTTCCCCTGACGTTCTTTGGTGGTATCGGCGGTGCATCGCGCAAGGGTATCCTGATCAAGGGAGCCAACTATATGGATGTCTTGGCCAAGGTCGATACCGTTGTTTTCGACAAAACCGGTACGCTGACGCATGGTCAGTTCGCCGTTGAGGCCGTACATCCTGACAGCTGCGACGAACATCAGCTATTGCACCTCGCTGCCCATGTGGAGCACTTCTCCACCCATCCCATCGGCGCTGCCCTGCGTGATGCTTTCCCAGATGAGGCTACCGACGGTTGTCAGGTCACTGACGTCGAGGAGATTGCCGGTCAAGGCATCCGTGCGAAGATAAGAATGGTCAATGGTCCGCTCGGCCGAAGGACGCTTGCTACCAACGGGACGCAAGAATGGTCAATGGTCAATGTTGGTAACACGAAGATGATGGACGCCATCGGTGCGAAGTGGCACGATTGTCATCACGTCGGTACGATTATTCATGTTGCCATCGACGGTCAGTATGCAGGTCATATTGTCATCAACGATCAGATCAAGTCCGACAGTGCTGAGGCCATTGCCCAGCTCCAGACGCTTGGTGTCTCGAAGACCGTTATGCTCACAGGCGACCGCAAGGAAGTGGCCGACCACGTGGCAAAAGCGCTGAATCTCTCTGAATATCACGCCGAGCTTCTGCCTGCCGATAAAGTGGCTCAAGTAGAACAATTGAGAAATTTCGCCTTCGTGGGCGATGGCATCAATGATGCACCGGTGCTCGCTCGGGCTGATGTGGGTATTGCGATGGGAGGTCTGGGTTCTGATGCAGCCATCGAAGCTGCTGATGTGGTGCTGATGGACGATAAGCCCTCGAAGATCGCCCTTGCTATCCGTATCGCCAGACGGACGCTGAAGATCGCCCGTCAGAACGTGAGTTTCGCCATCGGCGTCAAGGTCGCCGTACTCCTTCTCGCCACTTTCGGTTTCGCTACGATGTGGCTCGCTGTCTTTGCCGATGTGGGCGTCACCGTTCTCGCCGTTCTCAACGCCATGCGTGCCCTGAAGGTGTGAATGGTTAAAAAAACTTAGCATCGCGAAATTCTTCACGCTTCGCGCCTTTCTCTTCACTTTTTTTCGTATCTTTGTCGGCTGAATACGGAGAAAAGATGAAGAGATTAAGACGTTTCTTACTTATTATATTTGCAGTTATCGTTGTCCTGTTCTCGTTGACGATGGTTGTTTTCCACAGCAGCTATGTTCAGAACAAGATTATCGGTATGGCTACAGAAGCCCTCTCCAAGGAACTGCAGACAGAGATCCAGATTGAGCATGTAGGTCTTAATCTCCTGGGACAGCGCGTCAGCATAAAAGGTGTGCGACTGAAGGATCAGCATAAGCGCGAACTGCTGCTTGTCAAGGAGATATGGGGCAACTTCCGCCTTCGTCCGCTGCTGCAGGGACGTATCGTGTTGAAGGAGTTGAGAGTGGAAGGTATCGATGCCTTGTTGTACAAGCCTAAGGACGGTCCGGCCAACTACCAGTTCCTCCTCGATGCTACGAAAAAAGACAAGAAGGACAAAAAGAAGAAGAAAAAGAAGGGAGGCTCTGCCTTCAAACTCGACCTGCAGCACGCCATCGCTAAGCAGGTTCACGTCAGATACAACGGCGAGGATTATCTCTTGGAACAGGCCGTCTACAGTCTATGGCGCGATCTGCAGCATGTCGATGTCAAAGGTCTGCATTTCAAGACCGACAACCACAAGCCGCGTAAGAATACCAACAAGCCCCATCGTGGCGCCTTCGACGCAGGACATATGGATGTTGTGGCCGACATTGGTGTTGATATCCTCCGGGCTGATAAGGATACGGTGCGCCTCGCGCTCACCCAGTGTTGTCTCAGCGATACCACTGCTGGCTTCGACATCCACGATATGAAGGCCGACATCCTCATCAGTGGCAAGCACATCCACCTCTCTGATGTCACCTTCCAGCAGATCTCCACGAAGTTCGACATCCCGCAGGCCGACATCATGTTGCCGGACAAGAAGAAAGGTACCTTTTTGAACTATCGTGCCGACAGCATCTTTGTGCGTACGATGCTAAAGGATATCTCGCAGCCCTTTGCCCCCGTACTGCGAAGGTTCTCGATACCCCTTAATGTAAGATGCTCGCTCGACGGTAATGCCAGCGGCATGAACTTCCGTCGCGCTCATGTCGAGACCGATGACCGTAAGTTGGTGATCAATGCCACTGGTGTCATGCGCGATATGAATAAGAAACGTGCCCTGAATCTTCATTTCGACGTCCACGATATGGTGGCCAAGCCAGGCATCAAGGATAAGATCATCAATCAGTTCATCGTGAAGAAATATATGATGTATCAGGTCTATGCCCTTGGCGTCGTCAAATATCACGGTAGTTTCGACATTCTCTGGCGCAAACAGCAGTTCAGGGGACTGATGAATACGGAGATGGGCGACCTCGACTTTGAGTTCCAGCTCGACGGCAACACGAAGTATCTCACGGGTCGTGTCAGTGGTGACGATGTGAACCTGGGCGACCTCTTCAAGTTGAAGCGCATCGGCAAGATCGACTGTTCAGCCACCTTCGACATCGATATCTCCAAGAAGCGCACGGCCGAGATCCGTAAGGAGAAAGGCGGCAAGCTGCCCATCGGTCATGTGAATGCCGACATCCGTGAGGTAGATTACAGAAACATCAAAATCCATAACATCATGGCCGACATCAAGAGCGACGGTGCAGAGGCCCATGGCGATGTCACTTTCAAGGGAAGTCTCACTGACCTGATGCTGGAGTTTATGTTCACCAACACAGACGAGATGCACAAGATGAAGGTTAAGCCCCATCTCAAATTCCGCAAGATGGTGAATGATTAGAATAGTGCGATGGCCGTTTTTCAGTTAGACGATAGACTCTGGTTCCCTGACCCTCATTTGGGCGAAGAAGACGGTTTGGTAGCTGTTGGCGGCGACCTTTCCATCGACCGATTGCTGTTGGCTTATTCCAATGGCTTCTTCCCTTGGTTCTCGTTCCGTAACCAGCAGGAGCCGCTATGGTATTGTCCCCTGCAGCGTTTTGTCATTTTCCCCAAGGAGATACATGTCAGTCACTCCATGCGACAATTGTATCGTCAGGATCGGTACAGAGTCACGCTAAACAAGGATTTCGATGGCGTCATCAGGGGTTGTGCTACAGCCCAGAACCGCGATACAGAAGAGGGTGCCTGGCTGGGTCCGGAGATCATCAAGGCTTATACGGCGCTTCATCATCAGGGGTTTGCGGCAAGTGTTGAGGTGTGGGAAAAGCAGGAGAAAGGTACTGACGATCGCTTGGTAGGTGGCCTCTATGGCGTCAATCTGGGTAGGGCGTTCTTCGGCGAGAGCATGTTTTCGCTGGTACCTAATGCCTCAAAATTCGCCCTCATCTATCTCGCCCGGATATTCGACCATTTAGGCGGTCTTATGATCGACTGTCAGTTGGAGACGCCTCACCTCCGCAGTATGGGTGGCCGTTTTATCCCTTACGAAGAATACATCGCCCTCATCCGTCGGCAGTAGAAATAAATGAACATTTTTTTACACAACAGAATAGTCCGATATGTATTTTACAGGTATTATCATCGCCATCATGACCTTTCTGACGATTGGCATCTGGCATCCGATTGTGATTAAGACAGAGTATTATTGGGGCACGAAGCCCTGGGTGATTTATCTGCTCGTGGGTCTGGTTTGCTGTGGGGCTGCACTATTTATCAAGAATATATATCTTTCATCGTTCCTGGGTGTGTTCGGCGCCTCAGCGCTATGGGGCATCGGAGAACTGTTTGAGCAGAAAAAACGCGTGGAGAAAGGCTGGTTCCCTAAGAATCCCAAGCGTACATAGAAATCAATTATCCCTCGCCAGCTGGCGAGGGATAATTTGTATTAATAGGCGTGGTCGGTCTGGATTTCTTCCTTGTCGAGCTTCTTTTTGTCGATAGCGCGCCAGGCGTAGATGATGTAAGCCAGTACGAAAGGAACGAGTAGTGATACCCAGAACATCGTGGTGAGCGTGAACTCACTCGAGCAGGAGTTCTGGAGCGTCAGCGACGACTGGAGGTCGGCCGTTGAGGGATAGTAGGCCGTGTTGTTCCAGGCGCAGCTAAGCAGCAGGGCAAGTACGGTGAGTACGGTGCCGATGCCAGCAGGCCAGATGCCACACACGTAATCCTTCGAGACGATGGTCTTGCCGATGCCGAAAAGTACGAGCACGACACCTATCAATAGGATAATAAGGAGATACCACATGTCAAGGAAATTGTGCAGATACTTGTAGGGCTCCATGAAGATGACACCCGTAGCAGGATCGAAGGCAAAACCGTCTTTCAACAGTACATGTACGAGATAGGCCACAAAGAGCACGACGAAGGGTACGGCTGCGCCAATCAGTCGTACACTGCCACGCGAGCGGATATCCTCGTCGTTGACATTATTCATCACGTAGAGGATGCCCAATACACGAGCCAGGAACACCACTGCGAAACCCAGAACCAATACCCAGGGATTCAGCAGGGCATCGAGACCGTGAGAGGCGTTGGCCCAGCGGGAAATGATAGGCGTGATGGCACCAGCATCGATGAGGTTGTTCTTCTCGATGATGAAGTTCGAGCCTTCGAAGAAGGTCGCCACAGCGCCGCCCAGGAGTAATGGGCCTACGATACCGTTCAGCGTGAGGAAGAACTGGAAAGTCTTGGGACCGAGGAAATTGCCGATCTTGTTCTGGAACTCATAGCTGACGGCCTGAAGCACAAAGGTGAAGAGAATGAGCATCCAGAGCCAGTAGGCACCTCCGAACGAAGTAGAGTAGAAGAGTGGGAAGGAGGCGAAGAAGGCTCCTCCGAAGGTGACGAGGGTGGTGAAGGTAAATTCCCATTTCCGGCCAGTAGAATTGTAGACAAGTCTCCGGCCTTCTTCCGTATAGCCCAGACTGCGGGCTACGGAGTTCGCACCCTGCACAAACAATAGAAATACTAATATCGCACCAAGCAGTGAAACAATAAAACACCAGTAGTGCTGTAAGAATTCGTATGTCATATATTTATACTTTTTTTGTTTCTAGATATCATTCGTTGTCTGGTCCTTTTTTGATCTGCTTCAGGAGGATGTTGATCTCGACGGCGAGCATCGTGGTGAAGAGGATGAGGAAGAGGATGAACGTTAGGGCGACGCTGCCGGCGTTGAGGTCGGAGACAGAGGCCCATGTGGGCAGCATGTCCTGAATGGTCCAGGGCTGACGGCCAAACTCTGCCACGAGCCAACCACTCTCAGAGGCGATATAACCCAGTGGGATGAGGATGATGGCCAGCCAGTAATGCCAGGCAGGAAGACCCGTGAGCTGGCGAGGTGCATCGGCAGCAGTCTCTGGCAGTATGCCGATGGTGGCCAGCAGTCGGCGTGTGAAGACCGAGAAGAACGGCACGTCATAGATGAGCAGCAACAACAGGAGGAAGTAGAGGATGAACAGACAACCCAGACCGACCATAATGCGGAACGCCCAGAAGTTGACGGGGATATAGGGCACGATGTCGTTCTTGTCCTTGATATAGCCATAGCCGAAGTAGGGCATGTTCTCCTTGAGAATGTCTAGTTGAGAGTTTAGAGTGGCCTCGGGGGCATTCTCGGCCTTGGCCTGTCGGTAGGCGGCGAGGGCTTCGATGGCCATCTTGCCTCGGGCGATCTTCTCATCAATGGAGGGCTCTACCGTACCGTCGGGTTTGGTGTAGCCGTTGAGGATATCATTGATGCCCGGCACATAGCCGTGAATATCGTTGGTGGCCATGAACGAGAGGGCGTAAGGCATCTCGATCTTCATCGCGGGTTCATCGTCCCACGCGTAGTCTGGCTGGCAGAAGGGATTCACCCAGGCCACAGCCGTCAGCCCCACGTCGGTACCTCCGTTATAGAGGGCTTCCATCGCAGCGAGTTTCATCGGCTGAACCTCGGCCACGTCCTGTGCCGACTTATGGCCGGTCATGCCTGCTAGTAAGGCTCCGACGAGCCCCACCCAGGCACCGATCTTCATACTCTCTAGTGCCAGTTTCGTGTCACGTTTCTTCATCAGATACCAGCAGCAGACCCCGACACAGAAGATGGCGCCGATGATCCAGGCGGAAGTGACGGTGTGGCAGAACTTGCCGACAGCGAAGGGCGAGAGGGCCACTTCGGCGAAGGAAACCATCTCGTTACGCATGGTGTCAGGATTGAACTCACAGCCCACGGGATACTGCATCCACGCATTCGCCACGAGGATCCACCAGGCAGAGATAGTTGCTCCCAGACCCGTGAGCCATGTCGAGGCGAGGTGGAAGCCGGGCGATACCTTCTTCCAGCCGAAGAACATGACAGCGACGAAGGTGGACTCCATGAAGAAGGCGACGATGCCCTCGACAGCCAGCGGGGCGCCGAAGATGTCGCCCACGAACCAGGAGTAGTTGCTCCAGTTGGTGCCAAACTCGAATTCGAGGATGATACCTGTGGCCACACCCATGGCGAAGTTCACGCCGAAGAGTTTCTGCCAGAACTTAGCAGCAGTCTTCCAGAACTCGTCTTTTGTACGATAATACTTGGTCTCGGCGATGCCCATGATGACAGCCAAGCCGAGCGTCAGTGGCACGAAGAGCCAGTGATAGATTGCCGTGAGGGCGAACTGCGCTCTCGACCAGTCGATGGTCCCGGCATCAATGTTTAGAAATAGGTTGTTGATCATAAATTATTGGGTTTTAAATCTGAGTAATCCGAGTCTTCTGCATCCTCTGAATCATGGTGAGGCACGCTCTACAAGTTCGGTGGCCACGTAGGAGGCCTCGTCGCCTTTCGCATGCTGTTTCAGGAAATTGGGAAAGAAGAATAGCTTCAGCACCACGAAGATGATGAAGAGCTTGATCAGGATAATCGCCCACAGAGTCTTCCCCAGGCGCATGTGCCTGAAGCCGTCGACGTAGAGGTCGTAGACCCTGTAAAGAAAACCATTTTTGTTCATAGGCGTAGCATCATGTTGCAAATTTAAGTTTTTTTTCTTAAACCTCCAAATGATTTATTAAAATTGTTCAAAAACCTTTGCTATTTCATAGAAATAGTCTAACTTTGCACCGTTTTTTAGAAGAAATGTAACTGAAATGAAGAAAATATTAATTCCTTTGCTGATAGTTTTGGTCCTGGCTCTCATTGGTGGTATGGTCTACCTTTTTATGAATCTGCAGGAACAGAAACAGGTGAACCGCGACATGCAGGAGTTGGCCGAACTCGACAAGCAGGAGATGGAAAACGAGTACGAACGTTTCGCCCTGCAGTACTCTGAGATGAAGACCCAGATCAATAACGACTCGATCGTAGAGCAGCTGACGCAGGAACAGATGAAGACGCAGAAGTTGTTGGAGGAGTTGAAGAAGGTCAAGGCCGACGATGCCCGTGAAATCACCCGTCTGAAGAAGGAATTGGCTACGGTGAGAGCCGTGCTGCGCTCGTATATCATCCAGGTGGACTCGCTGAACCGTCTGAATGAGAGTCTGAAACAGGAGAACACCCGTGTGAATGCCGAACTCGACAAGCGTAACACGCAGATTGCCGGTCTGAGCAGCGAGAAGGCCTCGCTCTCCGAGAAGGTGGCCATTGCTGCACAGCTCGACGCCACAAACATCCAGATGATCTTGCTCGACAAGAAGGACAAGGCGATGAAGAAGCCTAAGCTGAAGGACACGAAGAAGATCCAGGTGAACTTCACCATCACCAAGAACGTGACGGCTTCTAACGGCAACCGTACCATCTATGTGCGTATCCAGAATCCTGGCGGCAACACCCTCGGCGGTGGCGGTACCTTCCCCTACGAGAACCGTAATCTGGAATGCTCGATGAAGAAGACCATCGAGTATACCGGTGAGGAGGTGAACATGGCTACCTATTGGAACGTCACGCAGATGTTGGAGGCCGGACAGTATCGTGTCTCTATCTTTGCCGACGGCAATATGATTGGCTCAAGAACATTTATTTTTGAATAGATGAATAGATTGATTGGATTAGTTCTGCTTGCGGGCGCGACGATGCCCATCCAGGCGCAGCGGCTGTTGACACTCGACAGCTGTCGGGCGATGGCATTGCGCAACAACAAGCAGATGAGTGTCACGAAGGTGAAGCAGGACGTGGCTGCGAACATCCGCAAGTCCATGCGAACCAAATACCTGCCTCACGTCAGTGCATTGGGTACCTACCAGTATACCAGTCGTCCGATATCGTTGCTTAACGATCATCAGAAAGCCGCACTTCCGCAGATAGGAACGGCGACGGCGATGGACCTGAAGGGGGGTATCGACAATGCGGTGGCTCAGCTGCCGATGGAGAAAGTGGGTATGTTGCTGGGTTCGCTGGGTATCGACATGGGAACCCTGAACAACATCACGGCCGAGACTCTGGGTAATCTCCAGACGAAACTCAATGCCCTTGGACAGTCGGTGGTCGATGCTCTCGATACAGATACCCGTAACCTCTTCGTCGGCTCCGTCGGACTGGTGCAGCCGGTATTCATGGGAGGTGCCATCGTGGCGATGAACAAGATGGCCGACATCAACGAAGACCTGCAGGAGAATTCCTTTGAGGCCCGTCGTCAGAGTACCATCTATTCTGCCGACAAAGCCTACTGGCAGGTGGTGTCGCTGAAACACAAGAAACGTCTGGCTGAGGCTTACCTCGACCTGTTGAAGAAACTCGACAGCGATGTGCACAAGATGATCGACGAAGGCGTGGCCACGAGGAGCGACGGTCTCTCTGTCGACGTGAAGCTCAACGAGGCCGAGATGACACTGACCAGAGTCGAGGACGGACTGGTGCTCTCGAAGATGCTGCTCTGTCAGACCATCGGCCTGCCCATCAATGAACAGATCACCCTCGCCGACGAGGATACCGAGAATATCGCCGTGGTGGAGATCGCTCCCCAGCTCGATGTGGAGACTGCCGTGAACAACCGTCCTGAGCTGAAGATGCTCGAGAACGGCGTCCAGCTCTCCAAGCAGCTGACGAACCTGTTGAAGGCCGGTAATCTGCCGATGGTGGCGCTCACAGGCGGCTATGCCGTGATGAATCCCACCGTCTTCAACGGCTTCGAGCGTAAGTTCGGCGGTTTCTGGAATGTGGGCGTGATGGTACGCGTACCCATCTGGAACTGGGGCGACGTGATGTACAAGGTCCGTGCCTCGAAGGGTGCCACGAGCATCGCCAACCTCGAACTCGCCGAGGCCCGTGAACTGATTGAACTCCAGGTGAACCAGAACACCTTCCGCGTGAACGAAGCCAACAAGCAGTTGACGATGGCACAGACCAATATCCAGCGTGCCGACGAGAACCTGCGTACGGCCAATATAGGTTTCCAGGAGGGTGTCATCACCCCAGCCACCGTCATGGAGGCGCAGACCGCATGGCTGCAGGCTCAGTCGCAGAAGATCGACGCAGAAATAGATGTTAAACTCAGCCAGGTAGACCTCCAGAAGTCGCTTGGCACATTAAACCAATAAGATTATGTCAGAAAAAACTCAACATAACAACATCCTGCTCGCCGTTGTCGGTTTCGTGGCAGTTGTGATTATCGTAGCGTTAATAGGTTTCTTCGCCCTCGACCGCGACCCGGACATCATGCAGGGACAGGTGGAAGTGTCGGAGTACCGTGTGTCCAGTAAGGTGCCTGGTCGTATCCTCGAACTCCGTGTGAAGGAGGGCGACTATGTGAAGGCCGGCGATACCCTCGCCATCCTCGATGCGCCTGAGGTACGTGCCAAGATGGAACAGGCCCGCAGTGCAGAGAATGCAGCCAGCGCCCTGGAGTTGAAAGCCCAGAATGGTGCCCGCAAGGAACAGATCCAGGGGGCCTTCTCCGTACTTCAGCAGGCCAAGGCCGGTCTCGAGATTGCCGAGAAGTCCTACAACCGTGTCCAGCGTCTTTTCGACGAGGGTGTCATCAGTGCCCAGAAGCGTGATGAGGCCTACGCCAATTACAAGGCGATGGAGGCCCAGTGCAAGGCTGCCCAGAGTCAGTACGACATGGCCGTCAACGGTGCGCGTATGGAGGACAAGCTGGCCGCTGCCGCTCAGGTGGGCCGTGCCAAGGGTGCCGTCAACGAGGTAAACTCCTACATCAACGAGACGGTGCAGATTGCCCAGATGGAGGGTGAGGTCAGCGATGTCTATCCGAAGGTCGGCGAACTCGTCGGTACGGGTTCCCCCATCATGTCGATTGCCGTCATGCAGGATATGTGGGGCACGTTCAATATTCGTGAGGACCAGTTGAACGGCATGAAGGTCGGCTCTGAGTTTACGGCCTTCGTACCCGCCTTCAACAAGGAGATCAAGATGAAGGTCTACTACCTGAAGGATCAGGGCTCGTATGCCGTCTGGAAGGCCACCAAGGCCAACGGTCAGTACGACCTGAAGACCTTCGAGGTCAAGGCCCGTCCCATGGAGAAACTCGATGGCCTCCGTCCTGGCATGTCTTTGATTATCAAGAAGTGAAATACCTCAGACTGATATGGCAGGTAGCGCGGCGTGAGATGAAGATCTTACGCGTCAACCGCATGTATCTCATTTGTATGCTGGGCTTCCCTCTGCTGGCGCTGGTGTTCTTCACCTCGCTGATGGACGAGGGACTGCCTGAGGATATGCCCGTCGGTGTTGTCGACCTCGACAATACCTCGACCTCACGTGGTCTGATCCGTCGTCTCGATGCTTTTCAGAGTTCGCGGGTGGTGGCGCATTACCCCTCGGTGAACGAGGCGCGCAGGGCCATCCAGGAGAATCAGATCTACGCCTTCCTCTACATCCCCAAGGGCACGACCGACGATCTGCTCTCCAGCCGTCGTCCGAAGATCTCCTATTATTACAATATGGCCTCGGTGATGGCGGGCTCCCTGCTGATGAAGGACCTGAAGACCATTGCCAACCTCGGTTCCGCTGCCGTAGGTCAGGCCACCATGCGGGCCAAGGGCTACACGCAGGAGCAGATCATGGCCTTCCTGCAGCCCATACGTATCGACCTGCACCAGATCGCGAACCCCTGGACCAATTACAATGCCTATCTCTCCACCGTGCTCGTGCCGGGTGTCATGATGCTCTTCATGTTCCTGATCTCGGCCTACAGCCTGGGTATGGAGCTGAAGTTTGACCGCGGCAAGGAGTGGTTGGCGAATGCCGACAACAATATCGTGGTGGCCATTTTGGGCAAGTATTTGCCGCAGGCCATTATCTTCCTCGTGTTGATCACCCTTTATGATATGTATATCTACGGCGTCATACGCTTTCCCCACGAGGGCGGCTTCGGCGATATGTTCCTCCTGGCGGTGCTTGAGGTGTTCTCGGCCATCGGCTTCGGTATCTTCGCCTTCGGACTGATGCCTTCGCTGCGCATGTCGATGAGCGTCTGCTCGCTGTGGGCGGTGCTCAGCTTCTCGCTGGCGGGATCGGCCTTCCCCGTGATGGGTATGGATACGCCGATACAGGCCTTGTCGTGGCTCTTCCCCCTGCGACACTATTACATGCTGTATCAGATCACCGTCTTCAACGGCTTCCCGTTGGTCGACGCGTGGTTCCACCTGGTGGCACTGATCGCCTTCACGCTGCTGCCCTGGCTGGTGATGAACAAGATTAAGAACGCAATGCTCACTTATGTCTATATTCCATAATATATATGAACGGTTAGAGGACGCTGCCTACGTCTGGCGACAGGAGATCAAGCAGGTGTTCCGCGATGAGGGCGTACTCATCTTCTGCATCATCGTGCCGCTGGTCTATCCCTTGCTCTATTCGTGGATCTACAACAACGAGGTGGTTCACGAGGTGCCTGTGGTCATCGTCGACCAGTCGCACAGTCAGCAGAGCCGTCAGTTTATCCGTATGATCGATGCCTCGCCCGACGTGCGGGTGCTCAGCTATGCCGAGGACCTCGACGATGCGCAGTCGCTCGTCAGCCGTCAGGTGGCCAAGGGCGTCTATCTGATTCCGGCGGATTTCGGCGCGCGGCTGAACAAGATGCAGCAGGCGGTGGTCAGTGTCTATTGCGATATGTCGCTGATGCTGACCTACAAGGCCATCTATCAGACGGCCGTGGCGGTCACCCAGACGATGGGCGCAGAGATCCAGACGAAGCTCAGCGGCAACTACACCGCCCGTGAGGACCTGATTACCACGCGTCCGCTGGACTTCGCCGACGTGCCGATCTTCAATCCTGCGGGGGGATACGGTAACTTCATCATCCCTGCCGTGCTGATGCTGATCCTGCAACAGACGCTGGTACTGGGTATCGGTTTGGCGGCGGGAACGGCCCGCGAACGCAACCGCTACTCCGACCTCGTGCCTATCCATAAGTGTTACGACGGCATCTACCGGGTGGTCTGTGGAAAGGCACTCTGTTATCTGATGGTCTATGCCGTGATGGCAGCCTACTTGACGCTGGTCGTCCCACGGATATTCTCCTTCCTGACGCTTATCCACTGGCAGGATCTGCTGGCGCTGATGGTGCCTTATCTGCTGGCCTGTGTGTTCTTTGGTATGACGGTCAGCTGTCTGGTGCGCTATCGCGAGAATGTCATGCTGCTGGTGGTCTTCATCTCCGTACCTCTGTTGTTCATGACTGGCGTGTCGTGGCCGCAGAGCAGCATCCCGGGTGTCTGGCAGGGCGTCTCATGGCTCTTCCCCTCGACCTTCGGCGTCCGTGCTTTCGCCAGGATGAACACGATGGGCGGAACACTCAGCGATGTGCTGCCTGAGATCCGTTACCTGTGGATTCACGCGGCGGCCTATTTCGGCACCGCCTGTCTCGTCTACGGCCATCAGCTGCGCGTCTCACGGCGTCATGTACAGGAGCGACTGGACTATCTGCGTAAGAAGCGCGAGGTGCGTCAGCGACTGAAGGCCGTTCAGGTCAGACATTAATCATTAAGGTGTTGTCCTTCTCATGTAAGGGAGGGACGGTTCTTACGGTATAACAAAAGAACCGTCCCTCTGTTATGAAATATATATCACCAGATCTGCACGCGCTTCTCTGGTGCGAGATAGAGTTTCCCGTCGGTCACGTTGAAGAGCCTGTACCAGTCGTCGAAGAGTGTCACGATGACATTGACGCGGTTTTGGGGGATTGAATGGACGTCAGTCAGGTACAACGACTTCTTTTGGGCAAGGGTGGGATATTCCAGCCACAGTTTTGCATAGTGCAGGAAGAACTCCTGGCAGGCATAGTCGAGGGCAGCCCCCTGAAGCCCCTCATCTATTTTCTTCTGCTTGAAGAGTGAGTAGGCCAGCGTCATGCCGCCGTAGTCGGCCATGTTCTCCCCCAGCGTCTTTTTGCCATCGGCCGGCTGTCCGGGGTAGGCCTCCATACGGTTGTAGAGCGCAA